>Ga0209709_10000088_pt1 | contig 82581 bp, 76 predicted proteins | sample ArcticOcean_MG_C_2_FD_187435 | JGI IMG/M metagenome (GOLD analysis project Ga0209709, IMG submission 187435) | Marine microbial communities from western Arctic Ocean - ArcticOcean_MG_CB4_136 (SPAdes) (version 2) | ecosystem: Environmental > Aquatic > Marine > Oceanic | place: Arctic Ocean...
ACATATTTAAAAGTTATATTTCTAAAATATAATTTACATTACATTTATAATTCAAACCATTTAATTTGTAAGTTTGTTTAATGGAGTTCTCGTCAAAATTAATTCAAAATGCAGTAAATGAAATTTCACAATTACCAGGTATAGGTAAAAGAACTGCTCTTAGGCTGGCTTTACATATGTTACGTCAACCAAAGAATCAAATTCAAGACTTAGCTACATCATTGGTAATGATGAGAAATGATATTAAATTTTGTGATAATTGCAATAATATTTCTGATTTAGATACTTGTGAAATTTGCGCTAATCCAAAAAGAGATGATTCAATTATTTGTGTTGTAGAGGATATTAGAGATGTAATGGCTATAGAAAGTACAAGTTCATTTAAAGGTTTATATCATGTATTGGGAGGTAAAATATCTCCAATGGACGGAGTAGGTCCAGACGATTTACATATTAGCCCATTAGTAGATAAAGTTAAATCGGGATTAGTTAAAGAACTTATTTTCGCATTAAGTTCTACAATGGAAGGGGATACCACAAACTTTTATATTTATAAGCTGATAAATAAATATGAAATTGTAACTTCTACTATAGCTAGAGGGGTTTCTGTTGGAGATGACTTAGAGTATGCTGATGAAATTACTTTAGGCAGAAGTATAACAAATAGAATTCCATTTGAGAGTTCTATTAAAATTTAATCAACTTGGTTTTATCTGTAATAATTGTAAGTTATAATTCAAGTTCATTTTTAGAGCTGTGCTTATTTAGTGTTAATCAATCTCTATGTGAAGCGAAAATTAAGTCAGAAATTATTGTTATAGATAATTATTCTTCTGATAATTCATGTGATGTAGTAAAAGATAAATTCCCTTCAGTAACATTAATTCAAAATGATAAGAATGAAGGTTTTTCTAAAGCAAATAACTTAGGAGTTAGCAGAGCTAAGGGTAAGTATATATGTATTTTAAACCCTGACACTGTTTTACAAGAAAACACTTTTGATGAAATTTTAAAGTTTTATAAATCTAAACTTAAAGTAGGTTTTGTTGGCTGTCATATGATTGATGGTAATGGAAGATTCTTACAAGAAAGCAAGAGAAGTGTGCCTAGTGTTTTTAGTTCTTTTATGAAACTTATTGGAATTTCTAAATTTTATTATTCAAGTGTAGATAAAGATAAAAGAGGATATATTGATATTCTAGCTGGTGCATTTATGTTTATTGAAAAGCACATATATGACTCAGTTCAAGGTTTTGATGAGGATTATTTCATGTATGGAGAAGACATAGATTTATCTTATAAAGTGCTAAAGAGTGGTCATTTAAATTATTATTTGGGAGATGTTAAAATAATTCATTTTAAGGGGGAAAGTACAGATAAAAATTCTATTTATTTTAATAGGTTCTATAACGCTATGTATATTTTTTATTTAAAGCATTTTAATAAATTTTTAATTCCTAAAATAACTGCATACTTTTTTTTTAAACTAATAATTTCAATTAAGAAGTTATCTGAATTTGGTAATATTAGTTTTGGAGTATTAGGTATTAAGATAAATTATGACAATAAATTTTTGATAACCAGATCTTCTAATGACAAATTCAATATTAAGGCAACAAGAATTAATTCAAATTATTTAATTTCTAATAAAATTAATAACTCATTACTGATATTTGATTTGAATTCAACTTCACTTTCCGAAATTATAAATCATTATGAATATTTATCAAAAACCAATAGCTTTAGAATTATAGTGCCAAATACAAACTTTTGTATTGGTAGTGACTATGCTGAAAGAAAAGGTCAGATTATTCGATTCTAGTACAAATAAATTATAGTCTTCATCCGCTTTTTTAAACGAATTTTACTTAATTTTGCTTAACAATATAATTTGATCTTAATGTCTAAATTTGAATTGAAATTACCGAAAATGGGTGAGAGTGTTGCTGAAGCAACTATAACATCTTGGTTAAAAGAAATTGGAGATCAAATTGAAATGGATGAAGCTGTTTTGGAAATAGCTACAGACAAAGTAGATACGGAAGTTCCTTGTGAATTTGAAGGTGTTTTAATCGAGAAATGTTTCGATTTAGATGATATAGTCCAAGTAGGACAGACTATAGCTATTATTGAAATTTTAGGAGAGGACGCATCAGAAAAAATAATTGACAATTCTCAAGATAATTTCGTTAAAAAGAAAGAAGTAAAAATAGACTTACCACCAACTTTTGATCTCAATATTATCACAGAAGATGAAGTAAAGTTTAGTGATTCAGAAAGATTCTATTCCCCTCTAGTTAGGAGTATTATAAAAAATGAAGGCATTGATTTTAAGGAGCTAGAGCATATAAAAGGTTCCGGTAAAGACAATAGAATCAATAAAAGTGATATACTTAAATATATCGAATCAAAAAGTGATTCAAATAAAACTGAGTTAACTCCGGTTAAAGTAATTATTAATTCAAATTTACCAAACAACGGTAATGATGAGATAATTGAAATGTCTAGAATGGGCAAGTTAGTTTCAAAACATATGCTTGACTCAGTTAAAACATCAGCACATGTGCAATCATTTATTGAAGTAGATGTTACTAAGGTTTGGAACTGGAGAAATAAAGTCAAATCTGATTTTGAAAAAAGAGAAGGGGAAAAACTTACTTTAACTCCAATTTTTATGCAAGCAGTAGCAGTAGCCTTAAGGACTTACCCACTAATAAATGTTTCTGTTGAAAAGGATAATATCATATTAAAAAAGAATATAAATATTGGCATGGCTACATCTCTTGCTGATGGTAATTTAATAGTGCCAGTTATAAAAAATGCAGATAGATTAAATTTAGTTGGAATGACTAAATCTGTTAATGAGTTAGCAAACAAAGCTAGAAGTGGCAAATTAAACCCTGACGATGTTCAAGGTGGAACTTACACAGTCACAAATGTTGGAGTTTTCGGGAGTATAATGGGTACTCCAATAATTAATCAGCCACAGGTAGGTATACTTGCTCTAGGTACTATTAGAAAAATGCCATCAGTGATTGAAACTTCAGAAGGCGATTTTATAGCAATTAGAAATAAAATGTTCTTATCTCACTCATATGATCATAGGGTAGTTAATGGAGGTTTAGGAAGTCAATTTATTAAGTGTATTAAGGAATATCTTGAGTCATGGGATGTAAATACGGAGATTTAAAAATAACAATAAATTAATTTAATTTAATGAAGTTAAACTTATCCAAGCCAATCTGCTTTTTTGATCTTGAAACAACAGGTATCAATATTTCTAAGGATAGAATAGTTGAAATTTCAATTTTAAAAGTTTTTCCTTCAGGAAAAGAAGAAGTACATACTTGGTTAGTTAATCCGGAAATGAAAATTCCAGATGAGGTAGTAGCAATTCATGGAATTTCTAATGAAAAAATTAAAGATTCACCTGTTTTTAAAGATTTAGCAAAAGAAATTAATTTACTAATTAAAGATTCGGACTTAGGTGGTTTTAACTCTAATAGGTTTGATATTCCTTTATTAGCTGAAGAGATGATTCGAGCTGACATTGATTTTAATTTAAAAGACAACAAGTGCGTAGATATTCAAAATATTTTCCATAAAATGGAAAAAAGAAATCTGTCTGCAGCTTATGAGTTTTATTGCAATAAAGAATTAATTGATGCGCATAGTGCTGAGTCTGACACTAAAGCAACTTACGAGATTCTGAAGGCTCAAGTTGAAAAATATGATGACTTAGATAATAATATTTCTTTTTTATCAGAATTTAGTTCTAGAAGTAAGTTTGCTGATTTGGCAGGATTTATAATTATGAACGATAAGAACCAAGAATGTTTTTCTTTTGGTAAACATAAAGGTAAATTGGTAGTTGATATTTTAAAAAATGATCTTGGTTATTTTAATTGGCTATTGAATGCTGATTTCCCTCTTTACACAAAAAAAACATTAAGATCCATAAAACTACAATTACTGAATAATAAATTATCATAAATGAAAATAATTTGCATAGGCAGGAATTATGTTGATCATATAAATGAACTAAAAAATAATAAACCAAAAGAGCCTGTCATTTTTTTAAAAACTGACACCTCGGTTATCTTAAAAAACCAACCTTTTTTTATCCCTAATTTTAGTAGTGATGTACACCACGAAGTCGAGCTGCTCGTTAAAATAAAAAAAGTAGGAAAGCATATAGTCTCTAAGTTTAGCCACAAATACTATGACGAAGTTTCATTAGGTATTGATTTTACTGCTAGAGATTTACAGTCTGAATTAAAGTCTAAAGGTCTACCATGGGAAAAAGCAAAAGCATTTGATGGTTCTGCTCTTATCGGTAAATGGGTTGATAAGTCTAGCTTTCAAAACATTCATGATTTAAATTTTAGTTTAGATCTTAATGGTGATACAGTTCAAAAAGGAAATAGTTGTTTGATGTTGTGGAATATTGATGAAATTATTTCTTATGTTTCTCAATTTTTTACATTAAAAATAGGAGATATTATATTCACAGGAACTCCGTCAGGAGTTGGGAGAGTTAATATTAACGACTCTCTTGTTGGTAAAATTGGTGATGATGAATTTTTTAAGATTAAAATAAAATAATGACTGCAGAAATAATTACTATAGGTGATGAAATTTTAATAGGTCAGACTATTGATACAAACTCTACTTTTATTGCTAAAGAATTCAATAAAATTGGATTAGAAATTAACAGAATATCTTCTATAAAAGATGCGGAATTAGATATTTTAAATACACTAAAGGGCTCTTTAAGTAGTTCTGACGTTGTAATCGTAACTGGAGGATTAGGCCCAACTAACGACGATATTACCAAAAACACATTGCTTAAATTTTTTAATGATAAACTTATTACTGACCATAAGGTATTAGATAATATCAAATATATTTGGAAAAAGTATATTAAGCAACCGCTTTTACAGGTTAACATTGATCAGTCTTTAGTGCCATCTAAAGCTTATGTTATTGTAAATAATAATGGTAGTGCCCCTGGTTTATGGATGACTAAAGACAAAACTACTTTTATATTTCTGCCAGGTGTTCCATTTGAAATGAAGGCATTAATAAAACATAGTGTTATTCCTAAAATTCTGAAAGAGTTTAGCTTACCTAATATACTTCATAAAACTATTCTAACTTATGGTATGGGCGAGAGCAGTATTGCTGAGATAATAAAAGATTGGGAAGATAGTTTACCTGTTGATATTAGTTTTGCTTACTTGCCAAGTTTGGGTAGGGTTAAATTAAGGTTGTCAACAAAAGGGGATGATTTAAGTATAATAACGAATAATCTTCAATTTCAAATTGATAAACTACTACCCCTAATTACAGATATATTTGTTGGCTATGAGGAAGACGAATCAATTCAAAAGTTAATTTCAAATAGGCTAATTAAAAATAATTCAACTATTTCTTTAGCAGAAAGCTTTACAGGTGGTAAAATAGCAGATTCCTTAGTTTCAATTACAGGGGCTTCTACTTTTTTTAAAGGAAGCTTAGTTTGTTATTCTACAGAGTCAAAGAAAAATATTTTGAAAATAGATGAAGATATAATTAAAAAACACACTGTTGTAAGCTCTCAGGTAGTTGAATCTATGGCTATAAAAGTAAAAGAAATGTTCAGCTCAGATTATGGTTTGGCAACAACTGGTAATGCTGGACCTAATAAAGGAGACTCTGATAAAGAAATAGGGACTGTGTATATTGGAATTGCTACTCCAAAAGAGGTATATTCATTTGAATTTAATTTTGGAAATTCAAGAGAAAGGGTAACTCTTAAGTCAGTTAATAAATCTTTTGAACTGCTATTGAAAGAATTATTAAAAAATTGACAGATAATATTTGTCATATATTAAAGAATTTGTAAATTCGCACCTCGTAATTAAAAACATTTATAATAAATTTATAAGATTATGTCTAGAATTTGTGAATTGACAGGTAAAACTGGAATGGTAGGGAACAACGTTTCTAAAGCCCTTAATAGAACTAAGCGTAAATTTAATGCTAATCTTATTAAAAAACGTTTTTATATTTCTGATGAAGATAAGTGGATTACCCTAAAAATATCTACATCAGCTCTTAAAACAATCAATAGAATTGGAATTTCTGCAGCTTTGAAAGATGCTAGAACTAAAGGTTTTTTAAAATAATTTAAAAGATGGCAAAAAAAGGCAATAGAGTACAGGTTATATTAGAATGTACAGAGCATAAAGCTAGTGGTCTGGCTGGAACTTCTAGATATATCACTACTAAGAATAAAAAAAACACTCCTGATAGAGTTGAAATTAAAAAATTTAATCCTATTATGAAAAAAATGACAATTCATAAGGAAATTAAGTAAATTATAATATTATGGCAAAAAAATCAGTTGCATCGTTACAGACAGGTTCTAAAAGATTAACAAAAGCTATTAAAATGGTTAAGTCTCCCAAAACAGGAGCTTATTCTTTTGTTGAAACTATTTTATCCCCGGAGAAAGTAAATGATTTTCTAAGTAAAAAATAATTTACTAGATAAGACATTAAGTTTAAAAGCTGCTTTTGAAAAAAAGTGGCTTTTATTTTTATATTTGCATATCAGTTACATTATTCTAGAAGTATGAGTTTTTTTAAAAACATTTTTTCAAGTTCTAAAAAAGAATCTTTAGATAAAGGATTAGAAAAATCTAAAACCTCTTTTTTCTCAAAATTAAATAAGATTATTGTTGGTAAATCAAAAATCGATAATGTTTTTCTTGATGATCTTGAAGAAATCTTAATCTCTAGTGACGTTGGTGTTAATACTACTTTGAAAATCATAAATCGTATCGAGTCGAGAGTAGCTAAGGATAAGTATAGTGGTTTAACCGAACTGAATCAGTTACTAAAAGAAGAGATTAGTTTACTTCTTTCTGAAAACGAATATTTAACGTCACAAGATTTTGAAATACCTAAATCTAATGACCCTTATGTTATTATGGTTGTTGGAGTTAACGGAGTTGGTAAAACAACTACTATTGGTAAACTAGCTAATCAATTTAAATCTAAGGGTTTGAGTGTTGTTTTAGGGGCAGGAGACACCTTTAGAGCTGCCGCAATCGATCAACTTCAGATTTGGGCAGATAGAGTTGACGCACCTTTAGTTAAGCAAAGTATGGGTAGCGATCCAGCTTCTGTTGCATTTGACACATTAACTGTTGCTAAATCACTAAATGCAGATGTTGTAATTCTTGATACTGCGGGTAGACTTCATAATAAGATAAATTTAATGAATGAGTTGTCTAAAATTAACAGGGTTATGCAAAAAGTAATTCCAAATTCACCTCATGAAATTTTACTCGTGTTAGATGGCTCTACAGGCCAAAATGCTTTTGAACAAGCTAAACAGTTTATTAATACTACAGATGTTAATGCATTAGCTATTACAAAGCTTGATGGTACAGCGAAAGGTGGAGTTGTTATTGGTATTAGTGATGAATTTAAAATACCCGTTAAGTACATAGGAGTTGGAGAATCAATTGATGATTTACAAGTTTTTAATAAATATGAATTTGTAGATTCTTTTTTTAAAAAATAAATAATTGAGAACAAAAAAAGTAAGTAAAAATAAAATTAACGTTATAACCCTTGGTTGTAGCAAGAATGTATATGATAGTGAAGTCCTTATGGGCCAACTAAAAGCAAACAATAAAGAGGTTGTTCATGAGGAAGATGGTAATATTGTTGTGATTAATACTTGTGGTTTTATAGATAATGCAAAGGTAGAGAGTGTAAATACAATACTGGAGTATGTTCAGAAAAAAAACAATGGCGAAGTAGATAAGGTTTTCGTCACCGGATGTCTTAGTGAAAGATATAAGCCTGACTTAATTAAAGAAATTCCTGATGTTGATCAGTTTTTTGGAACAACAGAACTGCCAGTTCTTTTACAGGCTTTAGGAGCTGATTATAAACATGAACTTATAGGTGAGAGGTTAACAACAACTCCAAAAAATTATGCTTATTTAAAAATATCTGAAGGCTGTGATAGGCCTTGTAGTTTTTGTGCTATTCCACTTATGAGAGGAAAGCATATGAGTAAATCAATTGAAGACCTAGTAATTGAATCAAAAAAATTAGCAACTAAAGGAGTTAAAGAACTAATCTTAATTGCTCAAGATTTAACGTATTATGGCTTAGATATATATAAGAAAAGAAATTTAGCTGAATTACTTCTACAGCTTGTTAAGATTGAAGGAATTGAGTGGATAAGATTGCATTATGCTTTTCCTACTGGATTCCCTATGGACGTTTTAGATGTTATGAAAAACGAGCCTAAAGTTTGTAATTATTTAGATATCCCATTACAGCATATTTCTGATAACATTCTTAAAAGTATGAGAAGGGGTACTACAGAAAAGAAAACTAATAAGCTATTAAAAGAGATTAAAGATGCTGTGCCAAATATAGCTATTAGGACTACATTGATAGTTGGCTATCCAGGAGAATCACAAGAAGATTTTGATTTATTAAAATCTTGGGTTAAAAACACAAAATTTGATAGACTTGGTTGCTTTACTTATTCCCATGAAGAAAATACTCATGCTTATAATTTAATTGATGATGTTCCTGAAGATGTTAAACAAACGAGAGTTAATGAGATAATGGAAATTCAATCACAAATATCTTGGGAGTTAAATCAAAGTAAAATAGGCAAAGAGTTTAAGGTAGTAATTGATAGAAAAAGTGGTAATTACTTTATTGGTAGAACGGAGCATGATTCTCCAGACGTAGATAATGAAGTGTTTATTAATGCAGAAAACATCTACTTAAAAATAGGGGAGTATGCAAAGGTCAAAATTGATGAAGCTTCTGATTTCGATCTTTATGCCAAAGTAATTAATTAATTCTATTGAACAGTTTTAAGTTTCTATTTTTCAGGTGTTTAGAGAAAGAAATAGAGAAAAAAAATAATTTTTACACAAGCCAAATATTTTGAAGCAGTTAACACATATCGATATCGAAAATAGACAACATCAGTTTCCTATAACTATTGTTTGTGATGCGATTAGAACACCAGAAAATATTGGAATGTGCTTTCGAATTTCCGAGTGTTTTGGTGTGGATAAAATTTATTTTGATGATACTTCCCCATCCACTGAAAATAGGATTGTAAAAAAGACTGCAAGAAATACGGTCTCTCAAATTAAACATGCTATTTATAAAGATTTTGATGAAATTATTCATCAATTAAAATCAGAAGGAAACATAATTATTGGTATAGAAATTACTGATAAAAGCATCAATATTCAAGATTTTAATTTTAAAAATTATAAAAAAATCGTTTTGCTTTTGGGTAGTGAAAGAAACGGAATTGAAAACATAAATTTAGTAGATGAAACGATTGCAATACCAATGTATGGTAGAAATTCATCTATGAATGTAATACATAGTTTAGCAATTACTTTGTATGAAATCACCAATCAGTTAAAATAGATTGTTATTCCATTAAGGACTTGAACTTACTAAGGGATGTATAAAATCACTATATATTTAATTTACAAAAAAAATAGAGTTGACTAATAATAATTTTCCGTTTTCCCAAAAACTTCTAAATAATGGGTTGTCTACCATGTAAATAAAACTTCCTTTACCATAATTTTGATGCCCAAACACTAATGAATTACTGATTTCATCTAATGCTTTTTCACCAGCAAAACCAGATACTGGCTTAGGCTCATTGTTTAAATATCCTACATTATATCCATTTTCAAGTAATTGATATGAGCTGTTACCTATTTTTAAAGAATAATAACTGTCATCATACCCATAAGCCATAGGGTGCGTGTTGTCTAGTTGTATTTTAAATATAGCTCCTGAAATTGATTGGTTAATTCTACTTCTATTTCTTTCATTATATTTTACTAGATTATTACTTAAGCTTGAAACGGATGAAATATTATTGTCAATTTTATTTGAATTCTGATTTAAGCCAATATCTAAATTTGTTAAACTATTTAGAGCTCTACCCACTGCAATTATTTTACCACCACTATAAACCCAGTCTTTAAGTATTTTATTGTATTCCTTACTAGAATTATAAAATCCGCTTGGAAGAATTAAAACATCTATCGATGAAAGATCTACACTATTAAATGTTTCATAATTTAAATGAGTTAGAGGGTATTTCAACTGTTGTTCGAAAAAGTGCCAGATAGCTCCATAATTTAAAGATGATATTCGATCACCTGTCAAAACTGCTACTTTTGTTTTATAAATTAATTTAATGTCAGAAGAACCTAAATCGGGACCATTTTCAGAAATTCCAGTTAAAATGTCATGTGATCTTCTACTGTGAGAATTTGCTATGTTAATAATTGATGTATGAAAATCATTAACATTTTGATCCCTATCTAAAATGATTATAGATCCTGGGTTGAATTTCTTGCCATTAGTTGTTACTTTTTTTGAAGTGTATCTAACTTTAAAATTATTGTTTAATAATTCTGCTAAAAACTTAGCATCATCTAAACTACTCCAATCAAAAATATAACCTATAGAATTTGAATTAATTTTGTTTACTTCAAAATTAAATTTACGATTTATAGTTTCTATATCTTGTTTTATTACTGTAGCATCTAATCCATATGCGTAAGGTAAACTCCAAGCAGTTATGTCATAGGTTAGAGGGTTTGATAATTTTGTTTTTTGTTCAAATAAAATCTCAACTAATTTACCTTTAGGTTGATTGGTTTTAATGATTAAATCATTTTTATTTATTTCAACATTAGCGTCTTTGTTCATTAAATAATTATATCCCTTAACTTTATTGTTGTCTTTAGCAAAAGCATAATTTATTTCATGATAATCCAATAATCTAGTTAAGCTTTTAATTTTATCTTTATTTCCTTGAATTACATAATTAGTTTTATTGTTTTCTTGAGATTTAAAAAACTTAATAAACTCATTATTTAACCTGTCAGCATTTTTAGAAGAGATTTCTACCGTTGATAGCCCAGTTGTTGTATGATGATTAATTCTATCTTTTAAAGAAAGTATTTCATTTTCTGAATTAAGAACTCCTAATCCAGCTCCTCCTCCTCCTGCTTGCTCATAAGTCATGCCTATTGCACCTAAAAATGTAGGGTAGGTATCTCCATAGCTTGGATATAAAAGATCAAATGTTTCTTTAGTAAAATAAAGCCAGCCATTTTTGTCGAAATATTTAGCATGATTATTTCCAATTTCTTTTTGAAATTCTCTTTGCCAATCTGTAATTTGTTCATGTAGAGGTTCTGCTGCAGGCGCAAAATAATAAGGCATATCAATCCCTTGCTCATGAAAATCTACATGAATATGTGGTAGCCATTTGTTGTATATTTTCAATCTATCTCTTGATTCTTTTTGCGTTACCCAAGCCCAATCACGATTTAAATCAAACAGATAATGATTGGCTCTCCCACCTGGCCAAGGTTCATTATGTTCTCTTGTTTTTAAATCTGTATTTAAAGGAATTGTTACATTTTGATTAAACCAGTTAGCATACCTATCTCTACCATCAGGGTTAATACATGGGTCTAAAATAACCAATGTGTTGTCTAGCCAATCATTGTTGTCAGTTACAAGCTTGTATAATGTTTTCATCGCAGCTTCTGTACTCGAGGATTCGTTTCCGTGTACATTATAACTTAACCAAACAATAGCTGTATTATCTGAAATGTCACCCTCTCCATCAATAATACCAGCATGCTTTAAATTATTCACTCTAATATTTTCTATATTTTCTATATTTTTAGCTGAAGAAATATAAGAAACATATAATGGTCTTCTCTCATTAGTTTCGCCATATTTTTCAAGAACAACTTGATTAGACATTTCAGAACTAACATATTTAAAATAATCTAAAACTTGGTTATGTCTGGAAAATTGAGTTCCTAGTTCATAGCCTAAAAATTCAGATGGAGACTTGATGTCCTGAGGATATGTTGAATTATAGCTTAAGAGGGAAATAAAAACTATTAGAGATAAATTTTTCATAATTGGTTATTTTGGGGTATTTGTAATACATAAAGAAAACTAATTAATTATACTTTTGCAATTATAATATCAAACTATATTATATTTACTAACCAATATAAATTAATGTCTAATAGATACATATCATATAGAGATACTAATTACTTCAATTCACTCTTTTGTGATTACATTGACGGTTCAGATGATTTAAGATCTTTTTATAACAATAAACCTAATCTAGAGAGTTTTAAAAGTCAAATACTTTCAAAAAAAGAAAATTTAAAAAAGGCGGATAGGTTAATTTTAAGGGATGTATTGATGAAACAATACTCTTCAATCAGCGATCGTGACGAGATTACGCACAGCATTGATTTAATTGCAGAAGAAAACACATTTACAGTTACAACAGGTCATCAGCTTTGCCTTTTTACAGGACCTTTATATTTCTTATATAAAATTATTTCAACAATTAACTTAACAGAAGAATTAAAAATTAAATATCCAAAATTTAATTTTATACCAATTTATTGGATGGCGACTGAAGATCATGATTTTGAAGAAATCAAAAGCTTCAAATATAAAGGCGAAAATATAAGATGGGAATCAGATCAAAATGGAGAAGTAGGTAAGTTTATAACTGATAATTTGAAAGCTACATTAGATAAGTTTTCTCAACTATTACCTAATAGCATTAATTCAAATAAGCTTTTCAAGTTGTTTGAAGATTCATATATAAAATCTAAAGATTTATCTGAAGCAACAAGGAAACTTGTTCACAGTTTATTCCAAAATTACAAATTGGTTATTCTAGATTCTAACGAGCGAGAATTAAAAAAGATATTCTCACCTATCATTAAAAATGAATTAATTAACAATCTTATTTTTGAGAATTCATTAAAAACAATCAAAAATTTAAAAGACAAAAAATATAAAGCTCAAGTTAATCCTAGAAAAATAAATTTATTTTATCTGTCTAATAATTCAAGAAACAGAATTATCAATCATGGAGATGGTTTCTCAACGGATGATGAAAAGTTTACCTGGACAAAAGATGAGATTATTAATGAAGTAAATACTTGTCCGGAAAACTTCTCTCCAAATGTTTTGTTAAGACCTTTGTATCAGGAATCAATTCTTCCTAATATATGTTATATTGGAGGTGGATCTGAAATTTCATATTGGTTAGAATTAAAAAAATGTTTTGACGAAACAGACTTATGTTTCCCAATAATCTTAAATAGAAACTCAGTACTATTAGTTAAGAAAAAGCAATTCGAGAAATTAAGTAAAATAAATACTTCTATAAGTGAACTTTTTCTGAGTCAAAATGAACTAATAACATCTAAAACTAAATCATTATCATCTGCTAAATTTGATTTTAATAATCAGAAATTATTTTTAATCAAACAGTTCAATGGGCTAAGAGAAGTATCTAAACTTACTGATATTAGTTTTGTGGGTGCAGTTAATGCTCAAGAAAAAAAACAATTGAAGGGATTATTAAACCTAGAAAAAAGATTATTAAAGGCTAATAAAAGAAAGTGTGAATCACAGCTTTCCAGAATTACATCAATACAGAGTGACTTATTTCCTAATAATACATTACAAGAAAGATCAGTTAACTTTTCTGAATTCTATTTGGATTATGGAGAAGAGTTTATTAAAATATTAAAAGAAAATATTTCACCCTTAAATAATAAATTTACAATAATAGAGCTTTAAAAATATTTAATTAATTACTCAATTATTTTAAAATCTATTTATATTTTTACACATGCAAAATAAGGTATTAATTTTAGATTTTGGCTCTCAGTACACACAGCTTATAGCTAGAAGAGTTAGAGAATTAAATATTTATTGTGAAATTTTCCCTTACAATAAAATTCCAAATGATTTAAAAGGTTATAAGTCAGTAGTTTTATCTGGCAGCCCATTTTCAGTTAGAGATGTGAATTCTCCAAAGCCAGATTTAAATTTAATAGTAAAAAAACTACCTGTTCTAGCAGTTTGTTATGGTGCTCAATTAATTGCACAAAATTATGGTGGATTAGTATCTGCATCCAATATTAGAGAATATGGTAGAGCTAACTTAAGTTATATAAATAATGATGATTTATTATTTTCAAATATTTCAGTTGGTAGTCAAGTTTGGATGAGTCACAGTGATACAATTAAAAACCTCCCTGATAATTCAACTTTACTTGCCAGCACTAGTGATGTTACTAATGCTGCATATAGAATAAATGGAGAAGACACATATGCTTTACAATTTCACCCTGAAGTTTACCACACAAAGGATGGTAAAAAAATCTTAGAAAATTTTTTAATTAAAATTTCAAAATTAAATCAGGATTGGACCCCTGATTCATTTGTTGATATGACTGTTAAATCTCTTAAAAATACAATTGGTACTGATAAGGTTATTTTAGGCCTGTCTGGAGGGGTTGATTCAACTGTAGCAGCTGTTTTATTACATAAAGCTATTGGAAGTAATCTGAACTGTGTTTTTGTAAATAACGGTTTACTAAGGAAAAATGAATTTCAAGATGTTCTGAATCAATATCAGGGAATGAATTTAAACGTTAAAGGAATTGATTATTCTAATCAGTTTTATAAAGCCTTAAAAGGTATAGAAGACCCAGAAACTAAAAGAAAAACAATTGGAAGAGTTTTTATTGAAGCCTTTGACGAAGAATCTAAAAAAATACCTAATGCTAATTGGTTAGCTCAAGGAACTATTTATCCTGATGTTATTGAAAGTGTTTCAGCTACAGGTGGCCCATCTGCCACTATAAAGAGTCATCACAACGTTGGAGGTTTGCCTGATTTCATGAAACTTAGTGTTGTAGAGCCGTTAAAACTACTTTTTAAAGACGAAGTAAGAAGAGTTGGAGCATCGTTAGGAATAGATTCTAAATTATTAGGTAGACACCCATTCCCTGGTCCTGGTTTAGGTATTAGAATTCTTGGTGATATTACAAGAGATAAAGTTAAAATTTTACAGGAGGTTGATCATATATTTATAGAAGGCTTAAAAGAATGGGACTTATATGATAAAGTTTGGCAGGCAGGAGCTATATTACTTCCTGTTAATAGTGTAGGGGTAATGGGTGATGAAAGAACCTATGAGAAATGTGTTGCTTTAAGAGCTGTTGAGAGTACGGATGGAATGACAGCAGACTGGGTTGATTTGCCATATAAGTTTTTGCAAAAAATATCTAATACAATTATTAATAGAGTTAAAGGAGTTAACAGAGTTGTTTATGATATTAGTTCAAAACCTCCTGCAACAATTGAATGGGAATAAAATGTGGAATAAAAAAAAATACTTTTTGATTTTATTTTTTGTCTATGGAAATATTTTTTCACAAATGTTTCAAAAACAAACTATTGAAAAGAACCAAACTATAGAGGTTTTCTTACAAAATAACTCTATAACACCTCATGATTTCTCAGCCCTTAATCCAAATTTTACAGAAAAAAATCTAAAAATTGGAGATCAAATAATTATACCAACAAATCAAATTCCCATTATTGATGAGAATAATTTTATTCTACATAAGATTAGAAGAAAACAAACTTTAGAAAAGATTTCAAATCTCTATAATGTAAGTTTAGACATACTTGTGAAGTATAATAATTTATCTAGTGACAAATTAAAAAAAGGTTCATTAATAAAAATACCAACGGAGTCAATAATTTCATATAATAGTGAAATAAAAAATAAGGTAAAGTATTATCAAGTACTTGCTAAAGAAGGTAAGTGGAGAGTTGCTTATAAATATGGTATTACAATAGATCAACTTGAGCTAATGAATCCTAATATTAATGATTTTTTACAGGTTTCTGAAAAAATAGTTGTTCCTAATATTGATTTTAAAAATATCAATAAAATTGATGAAAATTACGCCTATTATAAAGTTTTGCCCAAGGAAGGGTTTTATAGATTAAAAGTTAAATTAGGAATTGAAGAAGGAATGATTAAATCTCTAAACCCTATTTTAGTTAAGTCTGAACTTATGGTAGGAATGATTCTTAAATTACCTAAGGAAATTGATATTAAAGAAAATCTAGTAATTGAACGAAAACTTAACTTAGTAGACTTCACTAAAAAGAAAGTAGCTCTTCTGTTACCATTAGGCGTTAATAATATAAACTTTGATTCAGTTCATATAGCTAAAAGTCAATTAACCAATGATAAACTATTGAATTTATCATTAGATTTTTATTTGGGTACTATAACAGCCATAGATTCTATTGCTAGTTTAGGAATTCCAATAGAACTTGCTATTTTTGATACAAATACATCAAGTAAATCTGATATTTTTGAACTAATTAATAAAAATAATTTACAGCATTACGATTTGATTGTTGGTCCATTAACAACAGATGCGTTTAATTATACATCTTCGTTATTAGAAAATGAATCTACATATCTTGTCTCACCACTTAGTAAAGTCACTGCTGGTATTAATGTAATTAACACTATAACTAGTGATGATGTTTTATTTGAAAAAATTGTTTCATTTGTTGAGTCAGACACCATTGAAAATAAAAAATTTATTATTTCAGATTCTGAAAATTTAATTTCAAGTAATAAACTTAAAGAGAAGTTTCCAAATGCGACAACTTTTTTCTCCACTATTAATGACTTAGGTGTTGATACTAAATCTTTGGTTTTAGAAGATTTAGACTCAACTTTTGTAGAAGGTAGAAATATTATTTTTCTCGAAACAAGAGATCAAGGTTTTGTTTCTAATGTGACTAGTATCTTGAATTCATTTGTTGATGAAACTCACGAAATATTATTATTTACAACATCAGCAGGTAAGGCATTCTCGGGGGTAAATATTTCAAATTATTATTTATCAAATTTAAATTTTCATTATCCTTCATTTAAAAAACCATTAGATTATGATTCTTATTCAAGTTTTATTTCAAGTTTTAATAATAAATACAATTTTATTCCTAATAAATATGTTATTCGTGGTTATGACTTGGTTCTAGATTTATTACTTAGGCTTAGCTCTAATAATGCAAATTTTGAACAAGACTATTTAATAGAGATTGAATACCTGGAAAATAAATTTAAATATATTAGAAATAAGGATAATTTGGGGTATAAAAATATATCTAGCTATATTATCAAGTATGAAAATTTGGAATTAAAAATAATTGATTAATCTTTTATCCAATACTAGCGTAAATTCTATCTAAATCCTTAACTTTGTTTGCGTTTATAACGCACACATGCCATCTACTAAATACATTTTCGTTACAGGAGGAGTTTCTTCATCACTTGGAAAAGGAATCATTGCTGCATCTCTTGCGAAATTACTACAGTCTCAGGGCTATTCTGTTACTATTCAAAAGTTAGACCCTTATATAAATATTGATCCTGGAACTCTAAACCCATACGAACACGGTGAATGCTATGTCACTGACGATGGTGCTGAAACTGATTTAGATTTAGGTCACTATGAAAGGTTTTTAAATGTTCCCACTTCTCAAGCAAATAATGTAACTACAGGGAAAATCTACAAAAGCGTAATTGAAAAAGAGAGAAAAGGAGAGTTTTTAGGCAAAACTGTTCAGGTTATACCACATATAACAGATGAAATTAAAGAAAGAATACAAAGTTTAGGTATTACAGGAGAATATGACTTAATAATTACTGAAATTGGAGGTACTGTAGGAGATATTGAATCTCTACCTTACATTGAAGCCCTTAGACAAATGAAATGGGATTTGGGCCAAAGTAACGTATTAGCAATTCACTTAACATTAATCCCTTATTTGTCTGCTGCAAAAGAATTAAAAACTAAACCTACTCAACATAGTGTTAAAACATTAATGGAAAGTGGAGTTCAGGCAGATATTTTAGTTTGTAGAACTGAACACGAAATTGGTAATGCAATTAAAGAAAAACTAGCTAGATTTTGTAATGTTGAAAAAGAATCTGTTATTCAATCTATCGATGCGTCTACAATTTATGATGTACCTAACTTAATGCTTGAAGAGGGTTTAGATAAAGTTGTGCTAAAAAAACTAAACTTAAAAAGCAATATACCAAACTTAGATGTTTGGAATAGTTTTTTAAAAAGATATAGAAACCCTAAAAATAAAATAAAAATTGGTTTAATTGGTAAGTATGTGGAATTACAAGATTCTTATAAGTCTATTCTAGAATCGTTTATTCATGCAGGCGCTACTAATGAAGTTGAAGTAGAAATTATTTCAATTCACTCTGAGTACATAAATAAAGAAAATGTTCATTCTAAACTAGATTCATTAAATGGGGTATTAGTCGCTCCGGGGTTTGGGGAAAGAGGAGTTGAAGGAAAAATACAAGCTATTGAATATGTAAGAGATAATAAAATTCCGTTTTTTGGAATATGTTTGGGTATGCAAATGGCAGTAATTGAATTTGCAAGAAATGTATTAAACTTAAAAGATGCAAATTCTACTGAAATGGTGAAGGAAACATCATCTCCAGTAATAGACTTAATGCAAAGTCAAAAAAAAATTGTAAATAAAGGTGGTACTATGCGTTTAGGATCATGGAAATGTGATTTAAAAAAAGGAAGTAAAGCTAACAAAATTTATAATTCTAATACCATTTATGAAAGACATAGGCACAGATATGAATTTAATAGCGATTATTTAGATAAACTTGAATCTAAAGGATTAATTGCATCAGGAATAAACTCTAAAACAGGTTTGGTTGAAATTATTGAGTTAAATAATCACCCTTGGTTTATTGGAGTTCAATTCCATCCAGAATATAAAAGTACTGTTTACAATCCTCATCCTTTATTTGTGTCTTTTGTAAAAGCAGGTTTAAAACATAGTAAATCAAACTAATAACGATGGAAGAAAAAAAAGATATAAATTCACTAATCGGCTTTACTTTAATGGGTGGAGTTATGCTTCTTTGGCTATGGATGCAACCTCCTTTAGAGGAAACTGTGGTTTCTGATAATGAAAACCCAACAAATGAGATGACTGACAATGAACCAAAGTCACCTCCAGCTTTTGTAGATAAACCAGTCATTGATTATGACTCGAGCTCAAACAAGAATGCTAATGATATTTTCAATGAGAGTCAAGTTAATAATAGTGAAGTTATTACGCATGAAAATGATTTGATATTTTTAGAAGTTAGTAGTAAGGGTGGTTTTATTTCAACACTTTATTTGAAAAATTTCACCAACCATCTTGAACAACCTATTTATTTAATAAATAATGAAGATGAACAATCTGTTTTTAATTTAAATTTTAAGCAAAATAATAATAGTCAAAACGTTAATTCAAAAAACCTAATTTTTGAATCATCTAAGGTTGAGAATGATGGAAATACGGTTATTGTTATGAAACATACTGTTTCTGATGATCAAGATCAATACTTAGAATACAGATATACAATTAAGCCTAACGATTATATGATTGATTTCTCTATCAACTCTAATGGATTAAGAGGGATTGTCAATACACAAGATAATTATGAATTAACATGGGATTATAAATCATTAAGAAACTCTAAGAGTATTTCATATGAAAACAGATATTCTAGACTAACTTATGAGTATGAGACTGATAAGATTGATAAATTGGGCCAAACAGGAGATGATGAAGAAACTATTTCTGAGTTAAATTGGTTCTCATATAGACAACATTTTTTTAGTGCAATATTGCTATCTTCTAAGCCTTTAAATAAAGTAAAATTATCTCAAATCAACATGGCAATTGAAGATATAGATACTATTTATACAAAAAGATATAAATCAAATATTCCTTTACAATATGTAGATGAAGAATTTGACGAAAAATTTCAACTATATTTTGGACCAACTGATAGTGAAATTTTAGCAGTTTATGATAAAAACCTTGAAAGTTCTATTCCTTTTGGATGGGGGATTTTTGGCTTTATAAACAAGTCAATTTTCATTCCTTTGTTTAGTTTTTTAAGCTCTTATTTACCACATGGGATTGCAATTATTTTTATGACAATTCTTGTAAGATTAGTGTTATCTCCAGTATTATACAAATCATATTTATCTCAGGCTAAAATGAAAATATTGAAGCCGGAAATAGCTGAAATTTCTTTAAAGTACAAAGATAACCCAATGAAAAAGCAACAGGAAACTATGGCTTTATATAATAAGGCTGGAGCTAATCCAATGAGTGGCTGTTTACCTGCTCTTATACAAATTCCAGTTTTTTATGCTTTATTTATGTTTTTTCCAACTGCTTTTGATCTTAGGCAAAAAAGTTTTTTATGGGCAGATGATTTATCGTCCTATGATAATGTACTAGACTTACCTTTTTATATCCCCCTTTATGGTGATCACGTTAGTTTGTTTCCGGTTTTAGCTTCTATAGCTATATTTTTCTACATGAAAATGACAACTGGCCAGCAAATTTCTTCACAACAACCTGCTCAGGATGGTATGCCTGACATGGCTAAAATGATGAAATATATGATTTATTTCTCTCCGATTCTAATGCTTATATTTTTCAATAACTATGCAAGTGGGTTGAGTTTGTATTATTTTATTTCCAATCTAATTACAATAGCTATTATGTTAGTTATTAAGCATTATATACTAGATGAAGATAAAATTCATGCACAAATTCAAGTAAACAAAGCTAAACCTCAGAAGAAACCAAATCGTTTTCAAAAGAAAATGAAAGAATTAATGGAAGAAGCTGAGAAGCAAAAGAAATCTCAAAAGAAAAAATAATATTTTCTTGCAGTTTTGATGCTGAATTATTTGTAATTTAATACTATGAGAAAGGTTGTTGTTGGACTATCTGGCGGAGTAGATTCAAGTGTTGCTGCTTATTTGCTTAAAAAGCAAGGATACGATGTTATAGGTCTGTTCATGAAAAACTGGCATGATGACTCTGTAACAATATCTAATGAGTGCCCCTGGCTTGAAGACAGCAATGATGCTATGATAGTTGCTGAGAAGTTAAACATCCCTTTTCAAACTATAGACTTAAGTAAAGAATATAATGATAAGATCATTAAGTACATGTTTAACGAATATAAAAATGGTAGGACTCCTAATCCAGACATCCTTTGCAATAGAGAAATTAAGTTTGATGTTTTTTTAAAAATTGCTAAAAGTATTGGTGCTGATTTAGTTGCAACTGGTCATTATTGTAAAAAAGAAACTGAAATAATTGATAATAACACTATACATAAACTTGTAGCAGCCAAGGATACAATTAAAGACCAGTCTTATTTTTTGTGCCAATTATCTCAACAACAATTATCTGAAGTGTTATTTCCTCTAGGTGATCTCACTAAAAATGAGGTTAGAGATATTGCAAAAGAACTAAACTTAATTACAGCAGATAAAAAAGATTCTCAAGGTTTATGTTTTATTGGTAAAGTTAAACTTCCAGATTTCCTTAAGCAACAGCTTAAACCTAAAATTGGAAAAATCATAGAAATTGATAAGAATTTTCTAGGATATAAGAAGATATTATCTGAAAATAAAAATATTGAACATTTAGCGTTTGGACTTAAATATGATCAACTAGATGGTAAAATTATCGGAGACCACCAAGGAGCTTATTATTATACTAAAGGGCAAAGAAAAGGTCTAGGAATTGGGGGTTATGAAAAGCCATTATTCGTAATTGATACTGACGTAAAAAATAATATTGTATTTGTTGGGGAAGGGGATGGCCATCCGGGTTTATTAAGAAAAGTATTGTTTGTTGATAGTTTTGATGAGCATTGGCTAAGGTCAGACTTGTCATTGAGTATTGGCGATAAAATAAATGTACAAGCTAGAATTAGATATAGACAACCGCTTCAAAATGCTGTTTTAATAAAAAAAATTCAAGGAATTTATGTTGAATTTGATGAATATCAATCCGCAATTACAGAAGGTCAGTTTGTTGCATGGTATTTAAACAATGAATTACTAGGTTCTGGTGTAATTTCTTAATATGATGAGATACATAATCATTTGTATATTTTTTTTAGCGTCTAATACTATTTATGCCCAACAAGAGTTTGCTTGGGTTTATTTTAATGATAAAAAAAATGTTGATTACCTTATTAATAACCCTGAATTAATTCTTTCAGATCTTTCAATTTCTAAAAAGAAATCTAAAGGAATCTTTATTGATTATAAGGATGTCCCTATTAATACTGATTATATAGATATTCTTATAGAAATAGCTGACTTAACAATTTTAGCCAAATCAAAATGGCTGAATTGTGTATATGTTGAGGCTGAGTTAGATTTAATAACTAGCTTGATAGATTTGAATTTTGTAAGTAGTGTTGAATTTGCTAATAAATCTTTAAATCCAAATAAAAATTTAAGTACGAACCCAGACATATATAAAAAATTTAAATTTTTAGACAAGTCTATTGAATACGGTTCAACTAGAAATCAAATTGAAATGCTAAATTTAGATTTTTTACATGAACAAGATTTTACTGGTAAAGGAGTTAATATGGCTGTTATAGATGCAGGTTTTGTTAACGTTAACTCTATGTCTTCTTTTTCTAGACTGCGAGATTCAGGAGGTATTTTATATACTTATGACTTTGTTTTAGATACAGAAAACATTTATGATTATCAAGGAAATTCTCATGGAACTAAAGTACTTAGTACCATAGCTGGATTTAAAGAAAACGAATATTATGGAACAGCGCCAGATGCTTCTTTTTACCTTTTTCGCACAGAAGATGTATCTTCAGAGACCCCTGTAGAAGAATGTTATTGGGTTGAAGCTGCTGAGTTAGCTGATAGTTTAGGAGTCGATATAATAAATACATCTTTAGGCTATAAAGGATATGATAATTCTAATTATAGCCATTCCTCGGAGGATTTAAATGGTTATACAACATTTATTACAAGAGGAGCGAACATAGCCTATGACAAAGGAATAATACTATTGAATTCTGCTGGTAACTCCTCTTCAAGTGGAGTTATTGCTCCTGCTGACTCACAAAGTGTACTATCTATTGGTGCTGTAAATTCAGAAGGATTATATGCGTCATTTAGTTCTCAAGGAAGTGATATACAGCCTGTTATTAAACCTGACGTTGTTGCCCAAGGGTATCAAAGTAAAGTTATAAACATTAATGATGAAATTGTCAATAGTAGCGGCACCTCATTTAGCTCTCCTATTTTAGCTGGAGCCATAGCTTGTTTTGTTCAAGCTTTCCCAAGATTAAATGCAGATGAAATAATGGGTTTAGTTAGAGAATCCTCCTCTCAATTTAATAATCCTGATTATTATCTAGGACATGGAATTCCTAATTTTTCAATAGCCTATGATCAAGCTTTAGAACTGTCTTTAAATGATTTTGTAATCTTTCCAGTACCTACCAGAGATTACTTAAATATAATCTCTAAATGGGGTGTTAAAAACTATCATTTAGATGTTATGGATCTAAATGGCAGATTATTATATTCAAAATATTTCACTAGTGCAAGAGTTTCTATAAACTTTAATGAGTTTTCTAATGGAATATATTTATTAAATTTTTATTATCAAATTGATGATAAAAACAAATCCTTTATAAAAAAAATAATTAAAAAATAAACTACTTATAAATAAAATATAAAAAATGGAGTCTTTTAATAGATTGTTAGAAATTATGAATCGTTTAAGAAATGAATGCCCATGGGATAAGGAGCAAACTATCGAATCTCTTAGACATTTAACGATAGAAGAGACTTATGAATTGTCAGAGGCTATTTTAGATAATGATATTAATGAAATAAAAAATGAGTTAGGAGATTTACTATTACATGTAGTATTCTATTCAAAAATTGCTAGTGAAAAAAATGATTTTGATATAAATGATGTAATTAATAGCATCTGTGAAAAGTTAATTATTAGACATCCTCACATATATGAGGATGTGAAATTAAATAGTATAGAGGAAGTTAAAGAAAACTGGGAACTTATAAAGAGAAGAGAGGGATCTAAAGGAGCTTTAAGTGGTGTTCCAAAAGGTCTTCCTTCATTAATTAAAGCTATGAGAATTCAAGAAAAAGCTTCTGGATCAGGCTTTAAATGGGCAAACAATAAAGATGCTTTAGATAAAGTTGTTGAAGAGATAGAAGAATTCAAAATAGAATTAGCTAAATCTGACAAGGACAAGATGGAAGATGAATTTGGTGACATATTATTTTCTCTAATCAATTATGCTGGGCTCAATAATATTAATCCATCAAAAGCTTTAGAAAAAACAAATATGAAGTTTATAAATAGGTTTAAATATTTGGAAAATATTTCAAATAAATTAAATAAACCTATTTCCGAAATGAGCTCAAATCAACTTATGAAGTACTGGAGTGATGCAAAGTGTATTTAACTTATCTACTCCAAATTTTCCATGATTCTATTGCTTGATTTTGCAGCATTTCATGCCCATTAATGATCTTAGCTCCATTTTCTTCACTTTTTTCAAGTAGCAGAGACTTAATAGGGTTATAAATTAGATCATATACTATATGGTGATTTGTTATTAAACTAATTGGGATTTTAGGTATCTCTTTAGAGATAGGATATGTACCTAAAGGAGTGCAATTTATAATTAATTTATAATTATTAATTATACTTTTATTTAAATCCTCATAGGATATACAGTCCTCTTTTTGTTTTGACCTAGAAACAAACATGTATTTTACACCTAATAATTTTAAAGCGTATGCTACGGCCTTAGAGGCTCCACCTGTACCTAAAATTAACGCTCTAGTGTTTGGTTTAATTATTTTTTTTATTGACTTATGAAAACCAAGATAATCTGTATTATAACCACTTAGGGTACTATTATCAAACTTTATTGTATTAACTGCGCCTATTTCTTTAGCTATTGGACAAACAAAATCCAAATATTTTATTATGGATTCTTTATATGGAATTGTTACATTTAATCCACTTATTTCAAATTCGTTAATTACTTTTTTGAATTCCTCAACATCTTGAATGTCAAAATTTATATAACTACATTGAAGATTTTCTTTATTGAATTTTTCTAAAAAATAATCTTTAGAAAAAGAATAATCAATATTTTTGCCTATCAAGCCATAAAGTTTATTTTTTTTTATACTTTTCATATCTACTTAATGCTAAGACTATAAAAATACCAATAAATATATATAATATCGCTATAAAAAAGCTTGTGTTTATTTCTGGTATATAGCGAGTTATATTTAAGTTCTTTGGGTCTGTATTTTTCCAAGGCCATAAAACACCTAGAGACCCTATAATAAATCCAAATATTAGTGAATGGATAGTGTTATTGAATTTTTTGAGTAATAACGACATCAGCTTCGAAAATAATATTAATCCTGTTACGGAGCCTAAAGTGAATACAGCTATTATTTTTAGACTACTGATAGTGTCTGCTTTTTTTAAGAATTCAAAATCTCCATTTATTACAGAAATAATAGAATCATACAGTACGTTAACACTATCTACTAATAGAAGAACGTAATTACCTAGTATTATTAATAAAAATGATCCTGACAGACCTGGTATAATCATACCACATACACTTAGTATTCCACATATAAAAACAAATAATAAATTATCATTTTCAACCATTGGGTCTATGTAGCTAATAATTAACCCTATAATAATCCCTATAGTTATTGAAGTAATAGAATTAATATTCCACTTATTTATTTTTTGTTTTAAGTGTATAATTGTACCTACCACTAGACCAAAAAACATACTCCAGACTAATAACTCGTGCTTATTTAATAAAAAATCTAATAATTTTGATGTTGAAAAATAACTTATTATTATACCTACACAAATAAATATTAATAATGATGTGTTAGAATTTTTAAAAGCGGCTTTAAATTTTAGTTTTATTAAGTGACTTAAATTTATATTTTTTATAGAATACAGCAGTTCATCATAAAAATTTAATGCCAAAGCAATAACACCACCTGAAATTCCTGGAATTTTATTAGCAGTACCCATAATTATTCCTTTGAGAATTATTATAAGATTGTTTTTAATTAGGTTAGTTTTTTTCAATATTTTGATTCTTGTTACTTTTTTCTAGTAAGAAAATTAAGAAAAATCCAATGATAAATAATACAATTGACTCAATAAGGTAATTGTCATTTAAAGAAAAAGGAGAAATATTAACTTCTGCACCCTCTGATTTCCAAGGCCATAATTTATGTATAGACCCAATTATTAGTCCTGTCATTAGTATTAAAATTTTATTAGGAAACTTCTCAAAGCCCCACTTAACAACTTTACTAAAGGATAAAAGACCCAATATAACACCAAAGCCAAAAATTAATATTTTAGTTAATCCTAAAGTTTCTAATTTTAATGCTTCTTCTAATGCTGTACTCATGGTTTTATATAAACCAAGTATTACTAATATATATTGTCCAGATATTCCAGGTAAAATCATTGCGCAACTGGCTATAAAACCTGCAAAAAATATAAATATCATATTTTCATTTAAGCTATTTAGTTCTGGTATACTAGTTAGCAAGTAACATGTATATATAGAAATCAGTAATAAAATCCAGTTTTGGATTATATAATTATATTTTTTATTAAAATTAAATAAATCTGTTGGCTTTAATATAACATAGACACTAGCAGTAACTAGTCCAAAGAAAAATGACCAAATTAAAACTGGAAAACCATCCATTAAAGAGCCAGCTAATATGAAAAAAACAACCAAACTTGGAAGTAATCCAGAAAATAATATTATTAAAAAATTACCGTTCAATCTTTTCCAAAATACTTGTATGCCTTCCTTTTTTAACGTTTTAAATAATGTATAATTAATATTGCTTATAGAACTTATTAATTCTTTATAAACTCCAAGAATTAAGGCCATAGTACCTCCAGATATACCAGGAAATGCATCGGCTATTCCCATAGCTATTCCTTTAAAGAATAATTTAATATTTTCTGAAATAGTTCTATTCATTGTACTTTATTTATGATCTATTTTAATAGGTTCTCTACGTATTTGTATTTTGCCACATTATTAAATAACTCTTTAAAAATGTATTTATTTTTTTCATTAAGCTTTAAAGCCTTTTTTAATTGAATTATACCATCTTCTATTTTGTTTTGTAAAAAATAAATCCCAGATAATCTATATGTAATTATAGATTTTTCTTGAAAAACCTCATAGCATTCATCTAGTATGTCTATTGCATAATCATATTCTCCTAATTTAATAAGTATATCTGCTTTACCTAACCATATACTCTCATCTGCCTCGCCTAAGTCAATAATCTTTTGGAAACCAATATCAGCTTCTTCATACAGCTTTAATCCTATACTAATTTTAGCGTACAATTTCCAATACTCTTGTTTTTCTGGATTTATATCTAAAGCTTTTTTTATATTTAAAAGTGCTTTATTGTAATCTTGATTCTTATAATAAATACTTGATAATAAATACCAAGCTTTATTCATTTGTGAATCTATTTTAATACAATCATTAAAGTATCCAATTGCTTTTTCATAAGACCCTAATTTATCATGACAAATACCCATTCTAAGTATAGGGTAACTTGATTCATCTTTAAGAGATATAATTAATTTATAGTTCTCGATTGCTTCTTGATATTTAGATAATTTCTCTAATGCTTTACCTTTCTCTATATATGCTCCAATAAAATATTCATCCGAAATAATTGCAAAATCGAATGCTGAAATTGCTTTTTTATAATTTTTGTAAAATAAATATTGTTTTCCAAGTTGATGCCAAGCTACTTCGCAATAAGGGTTACTATCTAAATAATTATTTAAATATTCTACAGCATTTTCATTTTGCTCTAATATCTCAAAACAATAAACAATATTATACAATGCGCTGTAGTCTGACTCGTCATATTTTAAACAATTTATAAAATTGATTTTCGCATTCTCAAAATCCTCCATAAATAAATATTCTATTCCTATCAGAGAATAAACTTCGGGATTGTCTGTGCTGAATTTCAATATCTCATTCAAACACGTAATAGCTCTAAGATGAAGTTTTCTTTTTGAATATATATTTGCTTTTTGAATATATATTTCTTCATTAGATGGCTCAGAGAAGACTAAGTCATCTAGTAGTTTTTCTGCATTATCTAATTTATTCTCAAAAATTAAAATTTCTATTTGAAATAAAGCTAAATTTGAAGATGCTGGATGTTGTTCTAGACCTAATTTAATTGCTTTTTTTGCCAAGTTTATTTTTCCATTCTCCAGATAATATGAAATAATGTTTTCAAATTCATTAGAATCAAAAAATAGGATTTTATTTGTTTTTAACATTTTCTCAAATCTAGTAAGAGATATATTTTCATTGTTTTCGAATTCTTCAAATTCCATATAAATCAATTTAATTGATTAAATCAAAATTAATGCACAATACTATTAATACTCAAACTCAAAAATTTGTTTTTTAACAATCTAATTAACATCTTGATTTATATCATCCAATAGTTTAATAATTAATTCACATCCAAATGATAATTCTTTTTGGCTAATTGTAAGTGGGGGTGTGATTCTAACTCCTTTTTTTTCTATTAGTAACCAAAAAAGCAATAATCCATTTTCTTTTGCTTTAATAACTAGCTTATCTGCCACATCTGCACTTTTAACAATCATTGCTAACATTAGACCTTTTCCTCTAATCTCTGTTATTAATCTATGCTTCAAAATTTTTCGAATAATAATTTCTTTTTTTAATGCTTCTTGCATTAAATTAGAACTTGTTATCACTTTTAATGTTTCATAGGCTGAAGCAGCTATTACTGGGTTTCCTCCAAATGTTGTTATATGACCTAATCTTGGTTTATCGCTAAGAGAATTCATGATTTTCTTTGAACTTATAAATGCACCTATTGGTAACCCGCCACCTAAACCTTTACCGCTAACAATTATATCTGGTATACAATCATAATTTTCAAATCCGAATAATTTACCTGTTCTACCTATTCCTGGCTGAATTTCATCCAAAATAAATAGTGCTCCTACTTTTTTACATCTTTCACTAACTAATTTTAGATAATCATTCTTCGGCTCTATAAACCCAGCGGCTCCTTGAATAGTTTCTAATATAACACCAGCGGTTTTATTTGTAATTTTACTGATGTCTTTTATTTTATTAAACTCTATGAAACTAACTTCTGGAATTAGTGGCTCAAAAGGCTTCTTATTCTCCTTTAAGCCCATTAAACTAAGAGATCCTAACGTACTACCGTGATACGCATTATGGGCTCCGATTATCTCTTTCCTGCCAGTAAACCTTCTAGCTAATTTTATTGACCCTTCAATAGCCTCAGTGCCAGAGTTTGTTAAATAAGTAGATGTTAACTCTTTAGGTAAATTATTTGATAATAATTTAGTCAAATCTACTGCTGGTTTAAGTATAAATTCTCCATAAACCATTACGTGAAGATATTTGTCGAGTTGCTTTTTTATTGCTTTTATAACCCTAGGGTGTCGGTGTCCTAAACTACACGCTGAAACCCCTGCTATAAAATCTAAATACTTTTTATCATTAGTATCATATATGTAACAGCCTTCAGCATACTTTACTTCAATTTCTAAAGGGAATGGTGTTACTTGCGTCTGATATTTATGGAATTCTTTTTTAATTTTCTATTTCTTTAATTTGATTGAAAATCTCATTAATTGATTCTATTTTTTCATTAAGTCTATTATTAAATCCTTTTAAAAACCTTAATAGATCATTAAATTCATCTTCAGGGTATGTCTTACCGTCAATTTGATTAATTTTTTGAAGTTTATCAATGTCATTATCTTTGAAGTAAACCTTTAATTTTGCAGATTTAGATCTGTCGATTGTAACCAATTCCTGTTTCTCATTCCTTAAATAGTATATTGATTCAGCATTTTTAATGATGTCTATACTGTTGAGTTCATCGTCTATAAATTTACCATAAAGAACTTTACCGGAAATTTGATTAAAACCTGTTCCTAAAGAATCTTTTTCAAGAATAAATGCATTATTGAAAACTATTAATGAATCAATTTTATTTGATTGCTTTTCAAATTTTAAATGAATTGTGTCACCAGTTATTTGATTATTAAAATTAAATAGAATTGGTTTTTTAGTTTTGCTAAAAGATAAGTCTTTGATGTTATTGGTATTGATAAACTGCGCTATTCCTTTTGATTTATTGTAGTGAATTGAATCAGCTCTCCCACTTAAATCTTGTTTGAAAATTCTAGCATTTTTATATGCTCTTATTATCCTATTTTCTTCATTACCTGTGATTAATATAGTATCACTGTGGATATATAAAGAGTCTTGGTTTTGTTTTGAAGCGATTATTGCTCTTTGTGTAATAAACATAGAGTCCTTTGCTTTAAATATCTCTGCATAGTTGCCTTTTGTAATATTTTCATTAATAGTGTCAATGATTCTAATATTATTTGTAGCCGATGCGAAATTTAAATTGCGATCAAAATATATGCTATCAGCATAAATAGTAGAGTTGTTAAACTCTACTCTTGATTTTTTAATAAAGTATCCATTATCTTCATTTGTATTGTAGTAACCTAGTTCGCAAAAGATATTAGACTCATCACTTGTTATATCTGTTGGTCCATAAAAATATGCATGTCCACTTTCAGTATAAAAATCCAGCCTTGATGTACTTATATTGTATTTCGGGTTTTTTAATAATACACCAATTTTAAATTCATACTTTTTCTTTTCTAATAAATAATTTCCTATTTTACTATCTATTGTATCTTGCTCTTGTTTTATAACTCTTCCGTAATTTGTATAAAACACTTCTTGTTTATTTCTATTGAAATATAAAGAGTCAGTATATAATATTGAAGACGGTTCTGTTAATATTACTTTTCCACTTGCAAAAGCGATTTTAGAATCTCCGTTATATTCTAAATATTCAGAGCTTAAATTGATTGTGTCTCCTTGTTTTAATACTACATCACCATAGGCTTCGATATAATTGTTATTTTCATAAAAATATGCTTGGTTACACCATAGGTCTATTCCCTCATGTGATATCTTAACTTTGTTTTTATTATCCCTTGTTAAAACAGTTGCTTTTGTAAATTTAATATCATCTTTTTCAAAAAAACCAGCACTATCAATTTGAATACGTGTATTTTCTTGGCAGTATAAGTTAGATGCAGAAATTAAAATTAAGCTAGTAATTAAGTATATGTTAACTTTTTTTTTCAACTTGCTATTATATGTTTTTACACAAATATTGTTTGTTTTCTATCTGGGCCAACAGAAACTATAGATATTGGGATATTTAATTCTCTCTCTATATAACTTATGAAATCTTTTAAACTATTTGGCAGATCATCAAAATTTTCTATTTTAGTTAGATCTTCTTCCCAACCATTAAAATTTTTATATATAGGTTCGATATTTTCAGTATTTATATCATAAGGGAAATGTTCTATTTCGTTCCCTTTATATAAATAAGATGTACAAATTTTTATTGTTTTAAAACCAGATAAAACATCTGCCTTCATCATCATTAACTGTGTTACTCCATTTATCTGACAAGCATATTTAAGGGCTACTAAATCCAACCATCCACACCTACGAGACCTACCTGTTGTTGCTCCAAATTCTTTACCAACTATACCCATAGTTTCTCCGTCTTCATCAAACAATTCAGTAGGGAAGGGGCCAGAACCAACCCTTGTTGTATAGGCTTTAAAAATCCCATAAACATCTTTTATAGAGTTAGGAGCAACTCCTAATCCAGTACAAGCACCTGCAGCTGTCGTATTAGACGATGTAACGTAAGGGTAAGTTCCAAAATCTATATCTAACAATGACCCTTGAGCTCCTTCTGCTAATATCGATTTATTATTTTTTTGAGCATTAAATATGTATTCCTCTGAGTCTGTAAAATTCAAAGTTTTTAATAAATCCACAGCAGTAAAAAATTCTTTTTCTAGCTTCTCTAAATTATATTCAAAGTCAACATCGTAAAAGCTTAACATTTTCTGATGTTTATTTGCAAGATTTCTATATTTTTCTAACCAATTATCAGACTCTAAGTCACCAACTCTAATTCCATTTCTTCCTGTTTTATCCATATAAGTAGGACCTATCCCTTTCAGAGTTGAGCCAATCTTCTTTTTACCTTTAGATTTTTCACTTACTGCATCAATTATTCTATGCGTAGGTAATATTAAATGTGCTTTTCTTGAAATAAGCATAGATTTTCTATAATCCACACCAACTTCTTCAAGTTTGTTTAATTCATTTTTGAATATAACAGGGTCTATAACCACTCCGTTTCCAACTAAATTAATTTTATCTTCATGAAATATTCCTGAAGGTATTGTATGTAGCACATGCTTTCGGCCGTTAAATACTAAAGTGTGTCCAGCATTTGGCCCACCTTGAAATCTAGCAATAATATCATATTTAGTAGTTAATACATCTACAATTTTACCTTTACCTTCATCTCCCCACTGTAATCCTAATAATAAATCAACACTCATATTTGTTATAAATTTTTTATTTATTTTTTTATTTTTTTTCCATAGAAGTACAGTGAGTGATTTTCGATTTCTACATCAAAAACTTCTTCGATGGTTCTCTTTATAGTTTCAATTCTTGGGTCACAGAACTCAATAACTTCCCCTGTATCACTTATGATTAAATGATCGTGTTGTTTATCAAAAAAACACTTTTCATAATGGGCTTGGTTATTCCCAAATTGATGCCTTCTTACCAGTGAAGACTCTAGCAATAATTCAATAGTATTATATAATGTTGCTCTTGAAACTCTGTATTTTTTGTTTTTCATTTTGATATATAATGACTCTATGTCAAAATGAACATCGCTATTGTATATCTCTTGTAGAATCGCATACCTTTCCGGTGTTTTCCTATGGCCATTTTTTTGTAAAAAACTTGTAAATGCAATTTTTACAATCTCTTGGTTTTTAGAATGTGTCTTTGAACTCATATTGCTAATTTATAAAAATTATATTCTTTTAACCTTCTCTACTCCATTAAGTTTTTTAATTTTATTCATAACTTTTATTGCATAGTTATTACTCTTTACTGACATTGTAATACTACCGCTAAAAACTCCGCTATTTGTTTCAAAATTAAGTTTTTTCATATTTACATTCATGTTATCTGAGATTACTTTAGTAATGCTGTTTGCTAACCCAAATGTATCTATTCCACTTATATTAATTATAATGGTAAACTCTTGTTGTGATGAATCAATCCATTTTGCATTAATTATTCGATAGGCATAATTTGATTGTAGACTTAAAGAATTCGGACAGTTAATTTTATGGACTTTAATACCTTCATTAATAGTTAAAAAACCAAATACTGTATCTCCTTGAATAGGATTACAGCATGCAGAGAGTTTGTATTCTAACTTTTCTTCATCACTTCCAAAGACCAGCATATCATATTTTGAAGTAATTTCATCTTTATGTAAATCTTCTTCTTCCTTTTTAGGTTTTCTTCTTATTGTGTCTTTCAAAAAGCTCATTAATACATTGCTTCTAGATGCAGCATATTTTTTCAACAAAGGGTTATCTATAGTGTTGATTCCAACTCTATAAAATAAATCTAGACTTGTCTTTAGTTTAAAGTAACTAACTAGTTCATTTATTGTTTTATCGTTTAAAGATATTTTTAATTGTTTAAGTTTCCTTCTTAAAATCTCCTTTCCTTCTACAGCTAAATTTTTCTTTTCATCATTTAGAGAAGATTTGATCTTGCTTTTAGCTCTTGCTGTGGTAGCATAATCAAGCCAGTTTGCATTTGGTTTAGTTTTATCAGATGTCAAAATTTCAACTCTATCCCCGCTTTGAAGTTTATAGTTTAAAGGAACAAATTTCCCGTTAACTTTAACCCCTCTAGTTTTTAAACCAATTTCCGTATGTATACTGAAGGCAAAGTCTAACGAAGTTGCATTTATAGGAAGTGACTTTAATTCTCCTGCTGGTGTGAAAACAAAAATTTCTTCAGAGACTAGGTTTAGCTTAAATTCTTCTACAAAATCTACAGCGTTAGTCTCATAGTTTTCAAAACTTTCCTGAAGTTTATTAATCCAAAGGTCTAAACTCCTTTCTGAATCACCGACTTGTTTGTATTTGTAATGAGCAGCGTACCCTTTTTCTGCTATTTCATTCATTCTTTCACTTCTTATTTGAACTTCAACCCATCTATTTTTAGGACCCACAACTGTGATGTGCAGCGCTTCATACCCTGTAGACCTGGGTGATGAAATCCAATCTCTTAATCGTATTGGATTAGGAGTAAAAAAGTCAGTTACTATTGAATAAATTTTCCAGGCTAAAAATTTTTCATTTTTAAGACTAGATTTGTATATAATTCTAACTGCAAATCTATCATATACTTCATCAAATGAGACACCTTTTTTAACCATTTTATTCCTGATTGAATATATTGACTTTGGTCTTCCTTTAATTATATATTTTAATTTCTCAGAATTTAATTTACCACTTAATGTCGTGTTAATTTCTCTTATGTATTGATCTTGTTCTTCTTTGCTCTCAATTAATCTGTTAGAAATATCGTTGTAAACTTCTGGTTCAGTGTATTTAAGTCCTAAATCCTCGAGTTCATTTTTTATATTGTATAATCCTATTTTGTGTGCAAGTGGAGCGTAAATATAAAGTGTTTCTGAAGCGATTTTAATTTGTTTATCAGGCTTCATAGAATGCATAGTTTGCATATTATGTAATCTGTCGGCAATTTTTATTATAATAACTCTAATATCATCATTAAGAGTTAATAGCATTTTTTTGAAATTCTCAGCTTGTAATGAAACATCTGAACTTTTACTCAGTTTGGATATTTTTGTAAGACCATCAACAATTTTAGCAACTGTTTGGCCAAATAGTTGTTCTATATCATTTATTGTATATTTTTCGTTATCCTCTACTACATCATGTATTAGTGCAGCTGCTATTGATGTTGCATCAAGTCCTATTTCAGAAGAAACAATTTTTGCAACTGCTATAGGATGAAATACGTATGCTTCACCAGATCGTCTTCTTTGTCCGTTATGAGCTTTAACAGAAAGATCGAAAGCTTTTCTTATCAACTTTTTATCTGTTCTTGTTAGAGTTTGATAGCTAATTCTTAAAAGTTCCTTATACTCTTTAGCTATTGCATTATTTTCTATTTCTACTTCAGTTAATGGCATATATATTAAAAATACCACAAACAATGTTATTAGGCAATACTATTATAGATATTTTTAAGAGAAGTTTCTTTGTCGCTTAGCCTCAAAAATAAGTATTGCAGCTGCGTTAGATAGATTTAATGAATCTATTTTACCTTTCATTGGAATTATTATATTTTTAAATGAATTATCTGTCCATTCTTTAGATAACCCTTTGTCTTCGGTCCCAATTATTATAGCACTAGGTTTTGTGTAATTTTCATTATGATATAATTCCGTAGCTTGTAATGAAGCAGCGTAAATATTAATATTGTTAGTCTTTAAAAAAGATATAACTTCATTTGTTTCTCCAGTAAATATACTGTTGGTGAATAAACATCCTACGCTCGACCTTATGATATTTGGGTTATAAAGATCGGTTTTAGGGTTTGCTATAATTACACTATCCACATTAGCTGCATCAGCTGTTCTAAGAATTGCACCTATATTTCCTGGTTTTTCAGTAGCTTCAATAACAAGTATTAATGGGTTTTTTGATTTTAATTTTAGATTTTCTAAACTATGATCTTTAAAATTTGAAATAGCTATTACGCCTTCTGTAGAATTTCTGTATGCTAGTTTTTGATAAACTTCTAGAGAGACTTCTATCTTTTCAATTGTTGTACTTATCGTATTATGTAAATCATTCTCACTAATTATTTTAGGACAAAATAATATGTATTTAATCTGATAACTATTATTTATTGCAAGATTTATTTCTCTCAATCCCTCAATTAGAAATGTATTGGATTTTTTTCTGTATTTAGATTTTAAAGTAAGTTTAAAAAATTCCTTTACTTCTTTATTGTTTACGCTAAGTAGTTTTTTATTCATCTATCTAATCCTTAGATTGATATTTATTAGAATATCTTTTCCAAAGTTCTGTCTGATGAGTTTCTAAGCTGATTTTTCTGCCAGAAATAAAAGCATTAGTTAAACTGTTTGTTTTCATGTCTAGAGCATCTCCTTTACTGACAAATAATGTTGCGTCTTTGCCAACCTCTAATGTCCCTAGTCTTTTATCAATACCTAAAATTTTTGCAGTATTATTTGTTATTAGTTGTAAGGCTATCTCTTTATCTAGTCCTTGTGCTGCTACTTGTCCGGCATAGAATGGAAGATTTCTTGTCTGAAAATTTGCAGCATCTCCAGTATGTATTCCAACTAAAACACCAGCATCAATTAAAACTTTAGGGTTCTTAAATGTAAAGTCATAATCTTCATCTTCAAAATTTGGCAAACTATGCGTGTGTTGTATTAATACAGGTACATTATTTTTTGCCAAAAAATCAGAAACTAAGTGGGCCTGATAACCACCAACTATAACAAGTTTTCCAACATTTAAGTTTGTAGAAAAATTTACAGCATCTATAATGCCTTTTTCATCTTCTACGTGAATAAATAATGTTTGGTTATTATTAAATAATCCACTCATAGATTCAAAAGCTAAATTCTTTATTTTCTTATTGCCAGAAAGGTAGGCGATTGATTCTCTAAAATAAGAAGATATATTTTCTATTTCTTCGCTGTATTTAGGGTTTTGCTTGTAAGCTTTTGATTCCCCAAGCCACCATCTTCCTCTTGTAAAGCTATTGGGCCAATTCAAATGAATTCCATCGTTTGCTCTTATTGCTGCATCTTCCCAATTCCATGCATCAAGTTGTACAATTGATGATGAGCCTGAAATTCTTCCTCCTCCTGGAGATATTTGGGCTATTAAAACTCCATTAGGCCTCATAGATTCTACAACTTTTGATTCAGCATTATAGGCTATTATACTGTTAATATTAGGGTTGTATTCACCTATTTCTTGCTGGTCGTCACTAGCTCTTACGGCATCCACTTCAACTAACCCAAGGGATGTATTAGCAGCTATAAACCCAGGGTATACATGTTGTCCTTTTATATCTATAATCTCTCCTTTATATGCAATTTTAGATTTAGTAGCATCAACACAAGCTTTTATAATTCCATTTTCCAAGACAATAGCACTATTTTCAATAATTGTCCCATTTCCAATATGTGCTATTCCACCTAATAGTGTAATTGCTTCTTTTTGAACATTTCCTGGTGTTTGTTGTGCGAATAGTTGACTACTTGTAAAAGTCAGTGCTATTATTAAGTTTAATATTTTTCTCATCGGTTTATATTGATTCGCAGGTTAATAATTTTTTAAATTTTCTCTTTATAGGTTGAGTACTCCCTCCACTATTTTTTTCCTCCATCATCATATTAATAAGTAGATTTCTCTCTACTTTAATCTCATTTCTAAGTTTCTTATCTCTTTCTTTATCGAAGTATATAGTGCCATCTATTATTGTTTTTTCAGCTATAGCATAAACCGATAGAGGATTTTGATTCCATAAAACTAGATCTGCATCTTTACCAACTTTAATACTACCAACTCTGTTATCAATTCTTAGAAGTATCGCAGGGTTAAGCGTAACTGTTTTCCAAGCATCTTCCTCACTTAATCCACCGTATTTAATGGTTTTTGCAGCCTCCTGATTAAGCCTTCTTGACATTTCAGCATCATCACTATTTATAGCTGTCGTAACTCCTACATTATGTAGTATTGAAGCATTATATGGAATTGCATCATTTACTTCATATTTATATGCCCACCAATCACTAAATGTTGAAGCCCCAGCCCCATGTTCTTTCATTTTATCTGCAACTTTATATCCCTCTAATATATGAGTAAAAGTGTTAATTTTAAAATCAAATTTCTCTGCTACTTTCATTAGCATATTAATCTCACTTTGTACATATGAATGACAGCTAATAAACCTTTCTTTATTTAAAATTTCTACCAATACCTCTAACTCTAAATCTTTTCTATATTCTTTACCGGATTTTTTAAATTGATCATATTCTTTAGCTCGATTAAAATAATCAACATAAAGCTGTTCAACTCCCATTCTAGATTGAGGAAACCTGTTGTAACTTTGCCAATTTGACTGTTTTACATTCTCTCCTAAAGCAAATTTGATAAACTTAGGAGGGTTTTTAAAAATCAAATTATTTGCATTTTCACCCCATTTTAGTTTTATTATAGCAGACTGACCTCCAATCGGATTAGCAGAACCATGAAGGATCTGGATAGTTGTAACACCACCAGCTAGATTCCTGTAAATATTTATATCTTCAGGATCAATAACTTCTTCTATAGTAACTTCAGCAGATGAATTATGACCACCTTCGTTAATACTTTCGGCTGCTATATGTGAGTGTTCGTCAATTATTCCAGATGTTAAATGCTTATCAGTACCATCAATTATTAGAGCATTTTTATAGTTCAGGTTAGCACCAACTTTATTGATCTTCCCTTTAGTTATTAGTACATCCATATTTTTTAAAACCCCTTCTTCTTCATTTGTCCAAACAGTTGTGTTTTTTATTAAGATGTCTTGACTTTTTTGCAACTCATCAAAACCATAACCCATATTAGGATATTTGACTGAAAGAATATTTTTTTCTTCTACATTTTTTTCATCATATTTTTTTTCATCAACTGTATGTTTTTCGAATAAATCAACTTTAATATTATCTACTTGCCCATCTGAGTAATAAGCTTTACCATTTAGGTTATCATTTGATTTATTGATTCTTAAATTCACTCTAACGAAATTAGAATCATCATTAACTGTCATATTAATCCAACCTTCTTTATACGATAATTTATTAACTGATAAAGTTGAATCTTTCAATTTAGCCTTAGGCTTATTAATTTTTCCAGTAATCTCTAAAATAGTTTTTTTATCATTTATAGTGAAATTGTATTTACCACGTATGTCTTTTACTTTCATAGAATTAATAACATTTCTATTTCCTTTTACCCAATTTTCATAAATCAAAGTGTTACTATCAAACAGGTCTCCAGATGTGATTAAAAAATTAGCTAAATAATCTTTTTTTAAATAACCTATTAGATCATCTCTACCTATTAATTTAGCAGGTATACTTGTTAGTGACTCTAATGCCTTTGCTTTAGTTAATCCATGATCAATAGCCTTAATTATATTTGCTTTTAAATTATTTGGGGATTTTAATCCATCTAGTGTAATTGCAAATTCAATATTATTTTTCTCAAACTGGCTAGGGTTTGTAGGTCTTTGATTCCATTCCCTCATGTCTGAAAGCTGTAATATATTTGCAGAGTAAGTATCTTCAACATCATAAGCAGCTGGAAAATTTATTGGCAAAATATAACTTGCGTTAGTTTTTTTTATTTCTTCAATTCTTTCGTATTCATCACCCCCACCTAAGAAAACATACTGGATGCCAAATTCATCACCAATTTTATCAATCCTCAATGAATTAAGTTTACTCTTAGCTTCAAATATTTGAATTAAATTCTTGTTTTTATTTAGAGCTTCTAATGATTTATCATTAGTTGTCGACAAGTCTTTAGAATACCACTCAGCATCATAATAAACTTGCTTAAGTAAAGCAAAAACTCCCATTACTGATGATGGGTAAGATTGGCTTGATGTAACGCTTTTGGATAAAGATAGATACTGAGTTGAGTTATTATCAATGATACTATTAGAATCACCGTTATTTGTAAGTGCGACTAAAGCTCCTTTTCCTCTGATAATACCGTCACTTAGGTGAGTGTTAACAGCTCCAAAACCATTTTTTATTAATTCTTTAGCTTTTCTTTCATCGTATTCAAATGCTTCTATTGCATTTTGTTCAGGTCTGATGTGATCATTCCAGTAATAACCCATTCTAGTGTTATTATACTGAGGAGATCTTCTTCCGCTGGAATTTCTTTTTGGAACTTTAACTCCGAATTTTGAGTAAATATCAATAAATGATGGGTAAACTGATTTGCCTTCTAAATTAACTATGATTGAGTTTTTAGGTATATTTATTGACTTTCCAATTGAAACGATTTTACCGTCCTTTATAAGCATTGAGCCATTTTCAATTATATTGTTATGACTGGAATAAATTTTGGCATTTATAAATGCTGTGTAATTTGTATTATCAAATTTAACTCCATCATTGGTAGGAAAATAATTTTGAGAAAAAATTGAGTTGAAAGTTAAAATAACAATTAATAGTGTAAGTTGTTTTTGCATAATTATTTAATTTGAGGAATTTAAATATAGATTTTTTTGAATATATACATATACTTATTAAGCTAATTTTAACATCTTAATTTTTATTATTTTTATAATAGTTGATAATTAATGAAACACTTTTGTTATAACTATCAATTCCACCCTTAACTTTATTAAATTTTAAAAAATTATCATATCCTGATTTTGTTATACTTTCAATGGGATTTGAATACTTTTTCCAAAATTTCGAGGAATTATTATAGTCATTTAAAATACCTTTATTTATTAATTTCAATAAGGAATTATAAGAAGGTCTATCATATTTATATAATTCATTTAAACACTGCCTAAGAGCAAAAGTATAACCGCTATATTTAAAATATATATCTTCATTGTTTTTAGTATTTAAAAATGCTATAAAATTGCATTCTGATTCTTGAGCAAAGCCTAATTGGTGTGCAATCTCATGTGAAGCTGTATGAGGTATGTTGTTTTTTGGCATTAATCTATTTATCTGAGATTCATTTGTAAAAGGGTTAATGTACCCGCTAAATCCAAAATATGTCAATGGTAGGCTTAAAATGGATTTCTTTACTGTCAAATTATTTAATTTAATTTCAGGGTAATTATCTTTGATAAACGTAAGATTATTATAACCTAGTGAAGCAATTTTGTTTATCTCTTTTATGCTATATGGAATTTCTGTAGACGAGCTATCTGAAATTGCTATTTCTCGATGTAATTTATTTGATTTAATAATTAATTCTTTTGAAATTTCTTTTAAATCCTCTATTGTATAGGTTGACTTGATAGTTAACTTTTCTTGTATTGGTGTTCTGTAATAATTCAATCCCCATTGTAAATAAAAAACAAAATGTATAATGGAGGCATAGTAGATCAAATAATTAAAAAACAGAGCTAAAGAAAATTGTTTAATGATTACTTTTTTAAATAATCTTATGATCAGATAAATGAAAACACTTAGATATATAATATCGCCGAATGAAAATGAAAAAACAGAAAATAAACTTCTTGTAAAACCAGATAAATATTGATAAATACCAAGACTATAATATTTTTCAATTAAATCTGGAAATTTAGAGATATATTGAATAAATATCAATTGAGGAATAATTAATAAGCCAATATAATTTTTTTTTAAAATCATTATTTAAAAATAGTAAAATACTATTAGTTTATTACTAGTATTAATTAAATTTGAAGTGTAATTAAAATACATATTGATATGAAAAATGCTTTACAAAATTTAGAACCAAAAAATATATGGAATAACTTTTCTAAACTTAATGCTGTACCTAGAGCATCTAAAAAGGAGGAAAGAGTAATTAAGTTTATGTATGATTTTGGTATTAATTTAGGTCTTGAAACTTTAATAGATAGAACGGGAAATGTTATTATTGTAAAACCAGCCACCCCTGATATGGAAGATAGAAAAACTGTTATTCTACAATCTCATTTAGATATGGTTCATGAAAAAAACAATGATGTTGATTTTGATTTTGATAAATCTGGAATTAAAATGTATGTTGATAATGATTGGGTTAGGGCAGAAGGAACTACTCTAGGTGCAGATAATGGTTTAGGAGTTGCTACTATAATGAGTGTGTTAGAAAATAATGAAATATCTCATCCTAGATTAGAGGCATTATTTACAGTAGACGAAGAGACTGGTATGACAGGAGCACTGCAATTAGAGAAAAATATTCTTAACGGTGAAATATTATTGAATTTAGATACAGAAGAAGATGATGAAATTGGTATTGGCTGTGCTGGAGGGGTAGATATTACATTAACTAATAAGTTCGAAGTCAGTACTAACCATGATTTGCTTTTTATTAAAATAACTCTTAATGGTTTATCTGGAGGGCATTCAGGCATGGAGATACATAAAGATTTAGGCAATTCTAATAAATTACTAAATAGTATTATTAAAGATTTAAATGATCGTTTTGTAATTAATCTCGCTGAAATAAATGGAGGAGGTTTAAGAAATGCAATACCTCGTGAGAGTTCGTTTACAATAGGTATTAATGCATCTGATTTCGAAAATATTAAAATTCATTCTCAAAAGTTGTTTAGCATTATAAAAAATAAATGTGCTGTTACAGACCCATTTGTAAAGTTGGATATTGTAAAATTAAACGAAACGTTTAAAGCGCTTAAAAGTGAAAGCCAAAGGAACTTACTAACTTTGATTGAAGCTTGCCCTAATGGAGTCTACAAGATGAGTGACAATATACCTGGTTTAGTGGAAACATCAAATAATCTGGCAAACATACAGCTAAAGCAAGGGGACTTAACAATCAAATGTTTAACTAGATCTTCAGACGAGCCTTCAAAAGAAGAATTAAAAAACGTTATTAAATCACTTTTTGTTGAATACAATTATAGTGTAGATTTTTCTGGAGATTATCCAGGCTGGCAGCCAAATATGGAATCTGAAATCCTTACTAAATTAATTGAGGTTTATAAAAAACTAAATAATTCTGATCCAAATGTAGCTGCCTGCCATGCTGGTTTAGAATGTGGTATAATAGGTTCTCATTACCCTAAACTAGATATGATAAGTTTTGGTCCAACTATTAGGGGTGCCCATTCACCAGATGAAAGAGCTTCAATCAAATCCACAATTAAATTCTGGAAGTTTTTAAAGGAAGTGCTTTTAAATATTCCTTTAAAATAAAAAAATAGCTTGTATTATATAATACAAGCTATTAAGTTTCTAATAGTTAGTTTAAGTTATTAGAAAAGTTAATTGACACTTACCATTGTAATTATAAAAATTAAATCTTGATTGGGTTTTATTGTTCCACTCCCATGTACTCCATAGCCGATATTTGATGGCAGATAAGCATAAACTCTATCTCCAACACTCATTGTTCCAACCGCCTCTTTGAAGCCTGTTATCATTTGTGCGTCAGGGGATAATTGCATGGGCATAGGTTTATATCTTCCTTTTGCTTCTTTTTCAGAATCATACCTTCCGTAACCTTCTTCACATTCTTTAGAATTTGAATCAATAAGATTTGCTTGAGTATCGTAAAGCTCATAATATAAATTAACATTATCTCCTTGGTTTGGTTTAATTCCAGATCCTTTTGTTATGTTAAATGTTCTAAGACCAGATTTAAGTATTTTTGATTTTGCTTTGTAGTTATTTAATATTGGTAAAAAACTAATGGCTTTGTCTTTTCCTTTAACTTGATTTTTAATTCTAACTCTTTCTTTTTCTTCTTCTTTTAATCTATTTTTTTCAATTAATTTAGTTAATTCAATATCCCAGACATTCACGGCATCAAATTTATTCGCATCATCCCCGTTTCTAATAATAGTTAATTTCTTTATGATTACATCAGATATTGGCCTGTTTCCAACACCTGTTTCAACATTTGAAATTGAATCTTGAATTTCAATACCTAAGACAACTTCACCAAATACAGTATGTTTTTGGTTCAAGTGTGGAGTAGGAGTTTCAGTTATAAAAAATTGACTACCATTTGTTGCTGGCCCAGAATTAGCCATAGATAATATCCCTGCTTTATCATGCATTAATGATTCGTCGAATTCATCAGGAAAGCTATATCCTGGCCCACCTCTACCAGTTCCTTCAGGGTCACCTCCTTGTATCATAAAATTATTCATTACTCTATGGAAAATTAACCCATCATAAAAAGGTAGACCTTTATAAATAGAATTAACATCTGGATGATTTCCTTCTGCTAGAGCTACAAAATTAGCAACAGTTATAGGAGTTTTGTCATAGGAAAGTTTCACAACCATTGTCCCCATATTAGTATTAAACTCTGCAAATAAACCTTCGCCGAGATCTTGATATTGATTTTCAATACTATTACAGTTTGTTGTGAAAACAAGAGCCATTGATAATAATAAAATTAGTTTTTTCATTTATGTTAATTTTTGATTGAATTTATTGATTTTACTTTGATTGTACAAATTAGAGCAGTGTTTGGAGGTATTTTATTTAAATCTCCATACATACCATATGCTATGTAAGATGGAAATACAAATGTAGCTATTTCACCTTTTTTTAAGATTTTTAAAGCTTCTCTAATTCCTGTTATTATTTGTTGTTTTTCCATTATATAATTCTGTTCTCCGATAGCTTCATAATCATAAATAATATTATTATTTAAATCTGCTATGGAATAATCGAAGATTATACTATCACCAAATTCTGGTGATTTATCATTGGAATCATTTTTTGTATTGTAAAAATACCAAAAACCTCTTTTTGAATTAATGTAGTTGTAATCAGAGTTTTTTGATAGATACTTATCAATTTTTTTATTTTGTTCAGATATGATTTTTTTTAATATAGATGGCTTCTCAACACTTTTTTTATTATGGTTTACAGCATATCTAGGCTCGTTTTCAGAGCAAGAAAATAGTAAGGCTATTATAATAAATTTTAATAATTTCATTATCTAAGCTTCTCTTTGTATTGAGGTAATAGTTTTTTAAATTTTAAAATAGTGGTTTCTAAGTCTTCTTTACTAAAACCTCCTGCTGCATTTATGTGTCCCCCTCCGTTGAAATTATTTCTTGAAAAATCATTAACATCAAAATCTCCTTTAGATCTTAGTGATATTTTTATGATTTTGTCAACTTCATTTTCTATAAATATTGCTGCAAATTTTATACCTTTTATGGACAATCCATAATTAACAAAACCTTCTGTATCTCCTTTTTTAAAATTATATTTATTCAATACTTCTTGAGTTAAGTACATGTATGCAGTGTTGTACTCTACATTTACTACCATATTTGATAGTGTATGACTTAATAACAAGACCTTATCGAATGAATTGTTATCGTAAACTAAATTATTTATCTCATTTCCATTAGCACCTTTTGTAATTAATTCAGAAATAACACTATGGGTAACCTCAGTGGTTAAAGGAAATTTAAAAGACCCAGTATCAGTCATTATCCCAGTGTATAATGCGCTAGCTACTTTAGGAGTAATTCTATCTGTTAAAGCCAGTTTACTTATAAAGTGATAAACCATTTCACACGTCGAACTCATATTCACGTCAGAATAAATGTATTTAGCATAATCATCTGGGCTTTGGTGATGATCAATCATTACCTTTACTGCCTTAGACTCTCTAACAACCTCTCCCATCAATCCAATTCTAGATAAAGAATTGAAGTCTAGAGTAAATATTAAGTCTGCATTCAATATTTCATTATTATATAATTCTGGATTGTTTTCGTATATTTTTATTTCTTTTTCATCATCAATCCATTTCAAAAAATCAGGAAAATTATTAGGTGATACAACAGATGATTGATGTCCTAAAGATTTTAAAACTCCATTAAGAGCTATACATGACCCAATGGCATCTCCATCAGGGTTTTTATGTGGTATTACAATGATTTTTTTTGAGCTTTCTAGAAGAGGCTTTAATTCTGTTATATTTATTTTTACCATAATCAACGAATATACGATATATTACGAAATCATTTAATTAGTTGTGTAAATGTATTATTTTTGCACTTAAATTTAAAAACTTAAAAATGATTACAAACAGAACTTTCACTATGCTTAAACCTGACTCAGTTGAGAAAGGTAATATTGGTGCGATTATGAATAAGATTAATTTAGCTGGATTTAAAATTCTAGCCATGAAATTAACTCAAATGAGTGAATCTGAAGCAGAGAACTTCTATTCTGTTCACAATGATCGTCCTTTCTTTAATGATTTGGTTGGTTATATGACAAGAGGCCCTATTGTAGCTGCTATTTTGGAAAAGGATAACGCAGTAGAAGATTTTAGATTATTAATTGGGGCTACTAATCCAGCTGACGCAGCTGCAGGAACTATTAGAAACGAATTTGCTGACTCAATTAGTGAAAATGCTGTACATGGTAGTGATAGTGATGAAAATGCTAAAATAGAATGTGATTTTCATTTCTCAGCTAGAGAAGTCTATTAATAGTTAAATAAAAAGCAAAAAAAAGAGTCAAATTAAATTTGACTCTTTTTTTTTCGATAAATCTAAATTTTATATTTATAAAACTTTTACATTTACTGCGTTAAGACCTTTTTTGCCTTCTGTTAAATCGAATTCAACTGCATCTCCTTCTCTAATCTCATCGATTAAACCAGAAATGTGTACAAAATGTTCTTTGTTTGATTCATCTTCAACGATAAAGCCGAAACCTTTTGTATCATTGAAAAATTTTACTGTTCCTTTACTCATGTTTTTAATTTAATTGTTAAATAAGTTGCAAATATACACTAAATATCTTGATCTTTCATTTTTAGGTCTAAATTTTTCAATTAATCAATTCAATATTAATTATTTCTAGTTTAAATTCTTCATTTCTTTTATTACCTATAAGTATTCCTAATTCGCCAATTTGGTCATAGTTAAAATTGCCTTTATTTAACTTTCTCCCCCTAAATTGAGCTACAAGTTCATTTAATGGAATCACTATTGTTTGTTTAGAGTTTGTTGTTTTAAAAGATTTTGAATAGTTGTAATTTAAATATCGATTTGGTTTAATTCTTATTTGATATTCTTTTGAATCACCAATCAGAGTTATTTTAAGTTTTTGATCTTTACCGACTTTTAAGCCTTCAGCATTGTATCTTACTGAAGCAAACCCACCATTATTATCCAAGGAAACTCTACCCTTAAATATTAATGTTTCATTCTCACTAATACTAATATTGGATTCTGATAGACCACCCATAACATTATCGTTAACTATCGACCACTTATCAAAGCTATTGGGTATGTTAATTTCGTTTTTTTGCATGATGATTATTTGAAATAGGATAAAAAATACATGAATATAGTATGTCATTTTATCTAAGTATTATTTTAGTGATTGCTTCTTTTTCTAGTGCGTTGTTTAAAAGGTTTATTATTTTTTCCTTTCCATAACTTAGTTCTTCTCTTAAAGTAGATGAGCTTAAGCTTACATACAAAGTTTTGTTTTTTAAATGTACATCTGTTGTGTAATTACTCACTCCATTTTTCATGATTTTAAACCAAGCATCCTTTGCATCTACTTTATCAAGACCTTTTTCTAAATTATTTTTTTTCAGAAAGTCGTTAAGTAAGCTTCCTATTTTAATTTCATCTGCATTCATCTAATCTAAATTTAGTTTTTCATATGCTTTATAATGGTATATGTAATTATCTCTATTTGTAATATATAAATCTGTCGAGTCTAATTTAGTTATGGTTTCTTTGTATTTGATACTTTCTTTGTCATAATACTCCATTTCAATTGCATCGTTATTATTGATAATATTAAAACTAATTTGATGCATAGAGATGTTGAATCTACCATCAAAATTTGGATTAACTTTCTTTCTTACACCCTTATTGTCTTTTAGTTCAAAATAATCAATAGTACCGCTAAATGGATATGTTTTTAGAAGTTTATTATTTTGTTTAACAGATTGGATTTCCCAATAACCATTTAATAAACTTAAATCAATTAGAAGTTTATTGTTTTGTTTAACAGAATGGGTTTCCCAATCACTATTCAATAAACTTAAATCAATATTTGAACTATTTTCGCAGGAGAAAGTAATACAAATGCAAATTAATAGTATATATTTTTTCACAGATTAAATATTGAATTTGAGTTGTTAATCTCTTTTATTGATTCTTTTGTTCTCTCTTCATTTGTGTCAGAAATGAAAATCTGACCAAAATCATCAGCACTAACTAAATTTATTATATGTTTAACCCTGTTTTTGTCTAATTTATCAAAAATATCGTCTAACAACAAAATCGGATTGTTTTTATTCTGTTTTTTTAAAAAATCAAATTGAGCTAATTTTAGCGCTATCAGTAAAGATTTCTGTTGCCCTTGACTACCAAATTTTTTAACTGAGTAATTATTAATATGAAAAACTAAATCATCTTTATGAAGTCCTTTAGAAGTGTACTGTAAAAACATATCTTTTTCTAAACTGTTTTGAAGTAAAACTGATAACCTTTCATTTTCTAAATCAGTTTTATAATGTATATCTACATTTTCATTATCGTTAGATATAGACTTGTACTTATTTTTAAATACAGGAATAAAGTCTTTTAAAAAAGATTTTCTTTTAATAAAAATATCTTCTCCAATTGATTCTAATTGTGAGTCGTAAACCTGTATAGTTTGATTCTCTATGTTTTTATTTTTATAAAACAGTTTTAGTAAACTATTTCTTTGTGCCAGCACTTTATTATAATTTATAAGGCTATCTAAATATTTTTTATCACTTTGAGAAATTACACTATCGAGAAACTTTCTTCTTATTTCACTTCCTTCTGCAATTAAATTCCTGTCACTAGGGGAGATGATTACCAACGGTAATAAACCGATGTGATCACTAAACCTCTCATATTGCTTATTATTTCTTTTAATTACTTTTTTTCCATTCTTTTTAAAGTTAATTATTATGATTTCTTCTTTTAAGCTTTTTTCATAAGAACCTTTAATTGCAAAAAAGTCTTCACCATGCTTTATGTTTTGTGAAGAAATCGGGTTGAAATAGCTTTTTCCGAAAGATAAATGGTAAATAGCATCTAAGATATTTGATTTACCTATTCCATTTGCACCTATAAAACAATTAATGTTAGGATCTAATTGTATCGTTTTACTGATAAAACTTTTATAATTAGTTAATGTTATAGATTTTAATATCATTACAGGTATTAATAAAAAAAATGATTAAATTGAGATTTAATACTGCAAATTATTGAAAAATTACAAATATTTTATCCTTTTTTAAGAATAAAAATATATTTTTGCGAATCAAATATTTTTAATTTATGGCAACTTATAAAAAAAAAGGATCTAAATCTAAATCATCTCTTAGCAATTTAGAAGAGTTAGAGAATAAATCAGCAACAGCAGGAGTTTTTAACACTTTAGACGTCGGAGCTTCTAAGACAGAGGAATGGGTTGCTGCAAATCAGAAATATATTTTTGTTCTAGTTGGTGTCGCAGCGGTTTTTGTTTTAGGTTACTTAGGTTATGATAAGTACATTCAACAACCAGCGGAATCTAATGCAATGAATGAAATGCACTATGCTCAGGTTTATTTTGAGTCTGCTAATCAAACTAAAAATGATTCTTTATTTACCCTTTCCCTTAATGGAACAGATGGTAAATTTGGAATGATTGATATTATAGAAAACTACTCTGGTACTAAAGCTTCCAATCTCGCAAGTTACTATGCTGGAATGGCTTATTATAATCTGAACGACTATAAAAATGCTATTAAGTATTTGAGTGAATTTAATTCTGAGGATGAAATTCTAGTAGCTGAGGCTACTGGATCAATTGGGGATAGTTTTTCTCAATTAAATAAACTTGAGGATGCCATGGATTATTACGAAAAAGCAATTAAATATTCGTCAAATGATTTTACTACTCCAATGTATTTATTAAAAGCTGGCTATATTGGTTTAGACATTAATCAATCTAAAAAATCATTAAACTTTTTTAACAGAATAAAAACTGAATTCCCTAACTCAATTGAAGCTACTAATATTGAAGCTTTAATTGGTATGGCTAGTACTTCGTCAAAATAACTATTATGAGTACTCAAAATTCAGACTTGTCGAATTATGATTTAAGTAAAGTTCCTAATGGTGTTCATTTAACTATTGGTTTAGTAGTTGCAAATTGGAATGAAGATATTACTGGGGCGTTATATACCGGTGCCTATAACACCCTCTTGGATTGCGGTGTTTTATCAAATAACATAAAAAGAATTGATGTTCCTGGAAGTTTTGAATTAGTTTTTGGATCTAAAAAAATGATTCATTCTGGGGTAGATGTAGTCATTGCTATTGGTTGTGTCATTAGAGGTGAAACTGAACATTTTAATTATATTTGTCAATCTGTATCAAAAGGAATAATTGACTTAAATATTAACTTTGACACTCCAGTTATTTTTTGTGTTTTAACAGATAACAACAAGCAGCAGTCTATTGATAGATCTGGAGGTAAATTTGGTAACAAAGGAGTTGAAGCTTCGATCACTGCCTTAAAACTTGCGAATTTAAATTAGTTAAGAAACTATCTTAATAAAACATATTATTCGTTATTTTTATTTAAAAAATTTATAATGGGCATGCTTAATTTTAATTCTAAGAATAATAAAGTTTATAATTATTCTGGAAGATTTGCTAAAACAAAGCTTAAAATAAAACCTAAATTTGATGAATTTAGAACAACTTTAGGTTCAAGTAGTGGTATAAAAAATAAATTGACAAAGGCTATTAATGATTATAATAATCAAACTGAGAAATCAGTAAAAATTAGGCTGTTTGTAATCACTTCAATTTTGATTTTAATTTTTTTATATTTAATTGATTTCGATTTAAAAATATTTTATAATTAATGAGTGACATAATTAAATTATTACCTGATCATGTTGCGAATCAAATTGCTGCTGGAGAAGTTGTTCAAAGACCTTCATCTGTTGTTAAAGAATTATTAGAGAATTCGATAGATTCAGGTGCTAATAAAATTTCTTTATTGATTAAGGAAGCTGGTAGAACTCTTATTCAGGTAGTAGACAACGGGTCCGGTATGTCTCAAAAAGATGCTGTTATTTGTTTTGAGCGACATTCTACATCGAAAATTACAAATGCTGGAGATTTGTTTAAACTATCTACTAAAGGTTTTAGAGGAGAAGCACTTGCTAGTATAGCTGCAATTTCTCATACAGAATTAATAACAAAAAATGAAGCTAGTGATATTGGTACTTTTATAAGAATTGAGGGTAGCAATATTATTCAAAATAAATCAATAGTTTCAAATGTAGGTTCCTCTATTTCCGTAAAAAACCTTTTTTATAATGTACCTGCTAGAAGAAATTTTTTAAAATCTGATAATGTTGAGGTAAGACACATTATTAATGAATTCCACAGAGTTGCTTTGGCCCACCCAGAAATTCATTTTGAATTTGATAATAATGATTCGCAATTATTTAGTTTACCGACATCTAATATTAAACAAAGAATAGTTAATATATTTGGGTCTAAATCTAATGAAAAACTTGTTCCAGTTGAAGAAGACACAGAAGTGTTAAAACTCTCTGGATTTATTTTTAAACCTGAATTTTCTAAAAAATCTAGAGGAGAGCAGTTCTTTTTTGTAAACAATAGGTATATAAAAAGCTCCTACTTAAACCATGCTGTTAACTCTGCATTTGAAGGTTTAATTAACAGTGGATATAATGCATCATATTTTTTGTTTTTAGAAGTTGAACCTAAAAGGATAGATATTAATATACATCCGACTAAGACTGAAATTAAATTTGATGATGATCACACAATTTATGCAATATTAAGGTCTGCTATTAAACATAGTTTAGGTCAATTTAATATATCACCAATTTTAGATTTTGAAAGAGATAAGAACTTAGATATTCCATATAGATACGCTTCTATGCCACCTAACGGTAATATTGATATTGATGTTAACCCTGGTTACAATCCGTTTGAAAATAATAAAAATGAGTTTAAGCCTACAACTAATGATTTGAACCCCCTTAAACATGAAGAGATAGTTTACTCTAGTATATCTGAAAATTTAAATTCACAATTTGATATAAATGATGATTTAAAAGAAGATTCCAAACCAACTGTATTCCAACTTAGTAATAAGTATCTAGTAAACAAAATTAAATCTGGCCTGGTTATCATAAACCAAAATAGAGCACATCAAAGAATCCTTTATGAAAACTTTCTTAAATACATTACCGTTCAGGGAAATGAATCACAAAAATTATTATATCCTATAGATATTCATATGTCTATAAAAGAAATTGCTATAATTGATAATTTTAAAACTCAATTAAATAATTCAGGTTTTTTATTTAAAATTATTAATAATGACACTTTATCATTTTCTTCACTACCAGTATCTATTGAAGAGAGTAACTTAGAGCTAATAATCAGACAATTATTAGATAATATAAGCAATGAAATCCCTGATGATAATTTTAGTCAAACGGATTTGATTTCAAAATCCCTAGCTAAGAGTATGTCCATTAAAAATGGCAAAAAATTGAACTTAAATGAAATGGACTATATAGTTAATGGTCTATTTGCTTGTAAGGAGCCAAATATATCTCCTTTTAATAAGAGAACTTTTATAACTTTAACCAATGAAGATTTAGATAATAAATTTAATTAAAATATGTTTAGAACAGTTACAGAAGGGGTCAAGCATCTCTTAATCATTAATGTTATTATGTTTGGGGCTACATTGCTAATTCGTCAAACAAATCCTGAATTGATGTATTCTTTGTTTGGTTTATATTTTCCAGAAAACAATATATTTCAACCTTGGCAAATCATTTCTCATATGTTTATGCACGGAGACTTGATGCACTTAATATTTAATATGGTAGCTCTTTATATGTTTGGAACTGCAGTAGAGCAGGTCTATGGCACCAATAAATTTATATTTCTATATTTTTCTTGTGGTTTAGGGGCAGCTTTAATTTCTTTGACATTCTCCTACTATAGTTTTTATAGTGTTCTAGATATAATGGTTTCTAATGGAATAAGTAAATCTGATGTTTTAGTTTCATTAAATTCTCTAAATGAAGGTAAAAATATTAATGAAGCATTAGTTATTTGGCAAGAAGTAATTAATCAATCAGATTTCAATACTTTAGGATCAGCATTTAATACATCGATGGTTGGTGCATCTGGAGCAATAATGGGAATTTTAGTAGCTTTTGGTTTTCTATTTCCTGAAAGTAAGCTAATGCTATTGTTTTTGCCTTTCCCTGTTAAGGCAAAGTATTTTATACCTGGAATTATTTTATTAGATTTATTTTCTGCTGTAACTGGTACTTCAATTTTCAGTCCAAGTAATACTGCTTATATTGCGCATCTTGGTGGTGCTTTTACAGGATTTTTAATAATGTACTACTGGAAAAAAAATCAATTCAACTCAAGTAGATGGAATTAAATGATCTTAAAATAAAATATAAATCATTTTCAATCTTTGAAAAGATAATATTTTATAATGCATTAATATTTCTACTTACTTTACTTTTTAAAAGTGCCATTCTTGATTTTTTTCAGCTTAATTCAAATATTGAAGATGTTTTATTTAAGCCATGGACTTTTATAACATATTCTTTTATCCACATAAGTATATGGGACTTATTTTTTAATATGTTAGTACTCTTTTATGTAAGTAACGCATTGGTTAATGTTTTTAATAATAGTCTTCCTATTAAAATATATTTATACGGAATTCTAACTGGTGGCTTGTTTTTTGTTTTATACTCATCAATTTTAATCTCAAATAAAGACCTTGGCCCATTAATTGGCGCTTCAGCAGGGGTAAGAGCGCTTTTAATCTTTTTATGTCTTTACATGCCACACAAGCTTGTTCCAATTGCCTTTTGGAAGGTTGAACTTAAATATGTAGCATATTTTATTATTTTAATTGACGTATTAGGAGCTTTTGGAGTCAATTCTGGCGGGTTTATCGCTCATATTGGAGGTGATTTACTTGGTATGTATTTTTATTCTAATTTATATTCTAGTAATAAAAACCCTTTATTTAATTGGGGATCTATCAAATCATACTTTTTTACTAAGTCTAAAATGAAATATTACAAGAATGAGAATGTTAAAAAAAGGAATTTAAAAAGTGACGCTGTAACACAAAAAAGAATTGATATTATATTAGATAAAATTAGTAAGAGTGGTTATGAAAATCTTTCAAAAGATGAAAAAGAATTCTTATTTAAGACTGGAAAAAAATAATGTCTAATGAAAAATCTTAATCTTATTGATAAGTTAGTATTTTTTGTTAATTCTATTTTAGCTATACTTTTATTGTTTTCTTATACTCTGCAGTATATAAAGCCCAGTTTATTTCCTTACTTATCTTTTGTAAGTCTATCAGTTCCAGTTTTAATAATAATCAACTTTTTGTTTTGTGTATACTGGATAATTAAATTAAAGAAACAATTTATATTATCATTTTTAATCTTGTTAATTGGTTATAGTGATGTACTATCTTTTTTTAAAATTCCTCAAAATACTGATAGAGTTAGTACTGATGATATTAGTGTTATGAGCTATAATGTTCGTCTGTTTAATTTGTATAATTGGATTGATGATGATGATGTCTTAAATAAAATAAAATCTTTCATAAATGTAGAAAATCCAGATGTAATTAATTTACAAGAATACAGTACTGCGAAAAATTTTTCGTTAAAATCATACCCTTACGATCACTCATCTTTAAGTGATGGAAAGTCTAGTTATGGTTTAGCTATTTTTTCTAAACTACCAATAGTAAGCAATGGGGTTGTTTCCTCTGATAATTCTTCAGCCATTGCAATATTTGTAGATGTTATAAAACATAGAGATACTATAAGGTTTTATAATATTCATCTTAAATCTTTTAAATTAGAATCTGAATTGAAAATCGTAGAAGAAAATAGTTCAGAAAATATTTTAAACGTGTTTGATAACACATTTAAAATTCAAGAAATTCAATCTAATATTATTTCTAGCCATATTCAAAAATCTCCTTACAAAGTGGTAGTTTCAGGAGACTTTAATAACACTGCTTATTCATATGTTTATCAGCTTTTAAAAGGAGACTTAGTCGATTCATTTGACTCTGCTGGGAGTGGTTTTGGTGGCACATATAATTTCAAGTATTTTCCAATGAGAATAGACTTTATCTTAATGGATGGTTCATTTAAAGTAAATGACTTTAAGACTTTTGATATAGATCTATCTGATCATTTTCCTATAATTTCAACATTCAATTTATAAGTTGACATTATTCACAATTGTTCTATTAGCAAATTAATAAATTAGTGTTGCTTCCCTCACTAAATAAAAGATCTAGAATACTTAAGTTTGATAAATAACCATGTTTTGACTCGAAGACCTGAATATACTTAGGTGTATCATATTCTTTTTCTTTTCTTGCAATACTTAGATCCCTAAGATCAGTGTGATCATCATAATTTTCAACGTATTTTTTACTTTTCACATGATTTATACTTACATCTAATAGCTCACTAATTAGATTGATGCATTTGATATTAAAATCAACTAGATATTTTTCATTTTTTGCAAATAATTCTATAAAATTATCTTCAAAATACTCAAAATATGGGGAACTCCTATATGCACTCTGTAAAGACTTAAGATGGAGTGCCATCCAATCAGTATCATAACATATATTGATATCTCTAAAAAGTTCTCTATTGTTATGAGTATGTATTACAGGGATAAAGAGCCCTAACTTGCCATTAGCTCCGTATATATAGGTTCTGTTTCGATAGGTTTGTTTTTGATAATTATCACTTACCTCAAAAAGGATTTTGTCTGCTTTAATAATCTTTTTAAACTGATGAATATTTGGAAAGTAACTTGGATGAATTATGATATCCATTAATCCTCTTTTTTATATTTTCTCCATTTTTTAACTCCAAAATATAAACTTAGAAGTATTAAAAATGGCACAAAAAATGAAATAGGGGTGCCTTCTCCGTGTACAGTGGTAAACATCCTGTTCCACCTTATTTTATTAATTCCTTTGCCGTTAGTATCCCAACTCAACCATTTGAATACTGGCTTACCAACAACATGGTCAAAGGGAACAAACCCCCATACTCTAGAATCTTGTGAATTATGACGGTTATCCCCCATAAGCCAATAGTAGTCTTGTTGGAAAGTATAATCTGTAATAAGCTCTTCATTTATGAAAATGTTATTATCAATTACCTTAATTTTATTCTTTTCTTTTCCACCACCTTTCTCATAAACTTCTATCACTCTCTTGTAAAGAGGTAAATTTTCAATACTTAAATCTATTGTTGATCCTGCCTTTGGAATATATATAGGTCCAAAAAAATCATTATTCCAGTTATAGTTTTGCTTATGAGGAAAAATATTGGAATCTCTTTGACCGTTAATTGCTAAATCTTTTTCAATTGACGAGACATTTGGGTGGTCTTTAAATTTGTTAATGGTTTTATCACTCATTGCGATAAACTTATATGTGTTTTCACTATTTATTTTTATAAAAGGATCAGTAATGTCATAATTATTAACAATTACTTTCTCGTTAAAATCTATATCTTTCTTTGTCTGCACTAAGTAAGAGAATTGTAACTCTGCACGATCATTTAATTTATTTTTCTCTCCATTTATATAAACATAACCATCTTTAATTTCTAATGTATCTCCAGCTATACCTACAGCTCTTTTTACGTAATTAGTTTTTTTATCAATTGGCTTATAATAATATTTATCTGTGTAATACATGTTTAGCATAGTATCTACAGGCCAGTTGAAAACAACAATATCATTATTTTTTATTTTTTGAAAACCGGGTAATCTCAAATAGGGTAATTCAAAATCCTTTAAATAAGATTTTATATTAAAAAATGGAATAGTATCGTGAACCATTGGGGCAGCAACTGTAGACATTGGAATCCTAGCGCCATAATGAAACTTGCTGACAAATAGAAAATCACCTACTAATAACGATTTTTCTAGAGAAGATGTAGGGATCGTATATGGTTGTAAAACATAGTTATGTACTAGAGTAGCTGCAATAATTGCAAAAATAAGTGAACTTGTCCATTCTCCACTTGTACTTTTTGGATTTATATTTCTTTCTTTTACATATTTTACATCCTCAATATAGTTTAAATAGTAAGTGTAAAACCCTAAAGAAATAATAGTTAAAAACGAATCTAAGTAGCTATTTTTTCCAAAACTTCTAGCTATTTCTACCCAAATAACTACAAACATAATAATATTAATAACCGGTAAGAAAAGCAAGAATACTAACCACCATTCTCTGTTTATAATTCTCATTAAAACATAAGCGTTGTACACAGGTACAAAAGCACTCCATGATTTTTCTCCTGCTTTAGCATATAACTTCCATGTACCTAGGCCATGAATAAATTGCACTACTATAAATACTATTAACCAAACTTGGTATGACATTCTGTATTATTTAATTATTCAAATTTAACATTTTTTGTTTACTTACTATTAACCAAGGTTTAACATGTCACTAACAGTGTAAAACCCTTTTTTATTAACTAACCACTCTGCAGCAATAATGGCCCCTAATGCAAACCCATCTCGACTAAAGGCTTCATGTTTGATAGAAATTAAATCATTATCAGACTTGTATTTCACTTCATGAATTCCATTTATTTCCTTTTCCCTAATAGATTTAATATTAATTCCAGCATTTGTTTTTGAATTCAACTGCCAGTTTTTATGTTTTGAATTGACTATAATATCTTCCGCTATAGTAATCGCCGTACCACTAGGTTTGTCTAATTTATGTATATGATGCATTTCATCTATAGAGACCTTATAAGTATTATTGTCAGACATTATACGGGCTAATTTTTTATTTAATTCAAAAAATATATTAGCTCCTAGGCTAAAATTTGAAGCGTATAAAAAACTTCCATTTTTCTCTTCACATATTTTTTTGATTTGCTCTAATTTATCTAACCACCCAGTTGTACCACTAATAACAGCCGTATTACTTTCTATACATTTATAAATATTATTAAATGAAGACTCTGGGGTGCTGAAATCGATAGCGATATCTACATCTTTAATTAGACTTGTTTTGCAATCATTTACTTTAAATTCAATTGAATGACCTCTTGTTAAAGCAATTTTCTCAATTGCTTTTCCCATTTTCCCATATCCAATTATACCAATCTTCATAGTTTTAATTTTAAACTTAAAGATAAGTCCGATGTTGAATTAACTTCATTGAAATTATAAACAGGTGATAAGCTGAGGTTATCATCAATATTATATTGCATTAAATGCGCATCAACATTTGCATCAATAATATTAAGCGCATAGAGACCGATGGTAACAAGAATAGACATCTCTTTATTTCTTTTTAATTGTTTTTGAGCCCTTACAAGTCCATCATTTGAAATATTTGGAGTAACTCCTGTTCCCCAGAACTCATCATCAGAAAAACCAGCAAGTCTTCTTTTATATGCTCCTCTATACCTTTTATAACTCTTGTTGTTTTGATTATGAAAATAGATGCCAGTTCCAATAGCTCCATAAACGATAGGTATTTTCCAGTATTTTCTATTATAAGCCTGTCCTAATCCAGGTAAAATAGCAGAATAAAAAGCAGCTTTAGCTGGAGCTAATATTTTTTTATTTTCCTCTTTTATATCCGTCTCTTGAGAAAAAATACTCTGAGAGATAATTAAAGTAATTAAAAATAAAATTAGCTTACTATTTGTCATTTAATAATTTATTAATTCTATTAAACTCAATTTCGTTATTAAAATTTATAACCAAACTTCCTTTTCCATTTTTTTCTTTAGTAACATATACATCTGTACTAAGTAAAGAACTGATAAATTTTGTTTTTATTTTTTTAACTCCTTTTACAGATTCGCCTTTTAAATCCCTAACAAGTAACTCCGTATTTCTAACCGATAAATTTTTAGAAATTATTTTTTTGTAAATATTTAGTTGCTCCTGATTTGATTTTACATTTATTAAGGATCTACCATGTCCCATAGAAATAAACCCATCTCTAATACCACTTTGTATAATAGGATCTAATTTTAACAACCTTAAATAATTACTTATAGTAGTTCTATTTTTGCCAATTTTATCACTAAGCTCTTCTTGAGTTAGATTAATTTCTTCTATCAATCTCTGATAAGATATTGCTATTTCAATAGCATCTAAATCTTGTCGATGTATGTTTTCAACAAGAGCCATCTCTAATGAATCTTGATCATTTGCTTTTCTTACAAATGCAGGTATGTTTTTTAAGCCAATTTCTTTACATGCCCTTAGTCTTCTTTCACCTGAAATTAACTGATACTTGTTTTTTTCAATCTTTCTAACTGTTATAGGTTGAATTATTCCAATATTTTTAATTGAAATACTAAGTTCCTTCAAGGAACTGTTACTAAAATTGGATCTGGGTTGAAACGGGTTAACAGAAATTTCACTTAATTCAATATCATTAATGTTGGATTTGTTAGTATCTAATTTTTCTGAGCTTAACATTGCAGATAAGCCTTTACCTAAACCTTTTTTTTTACTAGCCATCTTCTTGTTAATTATTAGAAATTAGTTCTCTTGCTAAACTTAAATAATTTTCTGCTCCTTTACTTCCAACGTCATAATTAATTATACTTTCCCCATAACTTGGAGCCTCACCAAGTTTAACATTTCTTTGAATGATAGTCTTGAAGACCATTTCTCCAAAATGATTTTTTACCTCTGAAACTATTTGATTCGCAAGATTTAACCTGGAATCATACATTGTTAACAACATTCCTTCGATTTCTAAATTTGAATTGTGTATTTTCTGTATGCTTTTGATTGTGTTTAGTAATTTAACAAGACCTTCTAATGCAAGGTATTCACATTGTATTGGAATTAAAACGGAGTTCGCTGCGGTTAATGCATTTAACGTAATCAATCCTAAAGATGGTGCACAATCGATAATTATATAATCATAATCTAATTTACACTCACTTATTGCCTTTTTCAACATATATTCCCTATTAGGAGTATCCACTAATTCTATTTCAATGGCTACTAAATCTATATGCGAAGGAATTATATCTAAATTTGGAACATCAGTTTTTAACACACATTCACTTATCTCTTTACTGAGATCAAGTACTTGATAGGTTCCATTTTCAATTGTCTCTGTATCTATACCAAGAGAAGATGTTGCATTTGCTTGTGGGTCAGCATCTATCAGAAGAACTTTTTTTTCTAACACTCCTAACGAAGCAGCCAGATTTACAGAAGTAGTAGTTTTACCAACTCCGCCTTTTTGATTAGAAATAGCAATAATTTTAGTCATTAATAATGGTATATATAAAAAATAAAAATACAACTAATTAGGTGTATTTAAAATATAACTTGTTAACATTATAAGAGAGAGAAAAAACAAAGAAATATTATTTAAACACTACTTATTCATTAGAATAGAAAGTATAGTTTTAGCTGTTTCACTGATTTTTGTACCAGGTCCAAAAATTGCTGCAACACCTTTATCTTTTAAGAAACTATAATCTTGTTTAGGAACTACCCCCCCAAGAATGACCATAATATCTTCTCTTTGGTATTTCTTTAATTCATTAATTACTTCGGGTACTAATGTTTTATGTCCACCAGCTAGAGAAGATATCCCTAAGATGTGCACATCATTTTCTATTGCTTGTTTAGCTGCTTCTTGTGGTGTTTGAAAGAGAGGTCCAATATCAACATCAAATCCTAGATCTGCATAACTTGTAGCAATAACTTTTGCGCCACGATCATGTCCGTCTTGTCCCATTTTAGCAATTAGAATTCTAGGTCTTCTACCATCTAGGTCTGAAAACTCATTAGCTAAATCAATAGCTTCTTTGAATGTGCTATCGTCTTTGATTTCTTTACTATACACGCCAGTAAATGTATTGATTTTTGCACTATACCTTGTAAATACTTTTTCTAAGGCTGTACTGATTTCTCCAATAGTAGCTCTATTTTTAGCTGCCTCTACAGCCAAAGCTAATAGATTTTCGTTTTTAACTGCACCACTTGTTAAATTATCTAAAGAGACTTGTACTCTTTTGTCATCTCTATTTTCTTTAACCTCTTTAAGTCTTTTAAGCTGTAGATCTTTAACCTTTTTATTGTTGATTTCTAAATACTGAATATTTTCATCATAATCTACTTTAAAATCATTTAAACCAACAATGATATCTCTTTTAGAGTCAATTTTTGCCTGTTTTTTTGTCGCAGACTGTTCAATCCTCATTTTCGGAATTCCTTTTTCAATCGCTTTACTCATACCACCATAACTCTCTATTTCTTCAATATGAGCCCAAGCTTTTTTAACTAGATTATTAGTTAAGCTTTCTAAATAATAACTTCCTCCCCAAGGATCCACTGTTTTAGTGATTTTAGTTTCATGCTGAAGGTGTAATTGTGTGTTTCTAGCAATTCTTGCAGAAAACTTTGTTGGTAAAGCTATTGCTTCATCTAATGAATTAGTGTGTAAACTTTGAGTACCTCCAAATATTGCAGCGCTAGCCTCAATGCATGTTCTTGTAATGTTATTAAAAGGATCTTGTTCAGTTAAGCTCCACCCACTAGTTTGACAGTGAGCTCTTAGTATTAAAGATTTTTTTAATTTAGGATTGAATTTTTTAATTAATTTACTCCATAGTAATCTACCAGCTCTTAGTTTTGCAATTTCCATAAAGTGATTCATCCCTATTCCCCAGAAAAAAGATAATCTAGGTGCAAATTCGTCTATATTTAAACCTGAATTGATTCCGTTTTTTACATATTCTATCCCATTACAAAGTGTGTAAGCTAGCTCTATATCATTTGTAGCTCCTGCCTCTTGCATATGATATCCAGAGATGCTAATACTGTTGAACTTTGGCATTTTTTCAGATGTAAATTTGAAAATATCTGAAATTATTCTCATTGATTCTGTCGGAGGGTATATATATGTATTTCTAACCATATACTCTTTTAGTATATCATTTTGTATAGTTCCTTTCAACTCACTAATATTCACTCCTTGTTCTTGAGCTGCGACAATATAAAAGGCCATTATCGGTAAAACAGCTCCATTCATTGTCATTGAAACACTCATTTTATCTAGAGGTATTTTGTTGAATAGTATTTTCATATCCTCAACAGTGTCTATAGCAACTCCTGCTTTCCCTACATCACCTGAGACTCTTTCATGATCAGAATCATAGCCTCTGTGTGTTGCTAAATCAAATGCAACTGATAACCCTTTTTGCCCTGATTTTAAATTATTTTGATAAAATGCATTACTTTCTTCAGCCGTTGAAAATCCGGCATATTGTCTAATAGTCCAAGGTTTAGTTGTATACATACTCGAATATGGTCCTCTTAAAAAAGGTTCAATTCCAGCACCAAATCCTAAGTGTTCAACTTTGTCTAAATCCTCGATACTGTATCTTGATTTTAGCATAATTCCTTCTGAAGTCTCAAATTCACTTAACTTCTTACTTGGATTATCTAGCTGTTCAAGCTCAATATTTTTGAATTTACCTCTACTCATTTTCAAGTCTTGTTTTTTCAATTACTCCAGCTAATCTTTTTTTAATTATTGGCTCTATTAATGTTTTTTCAGATTTCCTAGTAGGGAAGGGGTTTATCTCCAATTGGTCACTCATTTTCTCGTCATTATTTTGATAATGATTAGAACCTACTAGAATTTCTATTTTATCATTAAACTTCAATTGTTCTTTTTGTGCACTTTCTTTAATCTTCCTTTGAAGGGTGCCTTTTTTTAAAAGGTTTAGGAATCCAGAGCTAGAATCTAATTCTTTAAATAACTCAAAAGATTTTTTAGATATTTCATCTATTAGATAGTTAATATAATAACATCCAGAAATAGGATTTTTCACTTTATCTATATGACACTCATGCTTTAATATAAGTAGTTGATTTCTAGATATTCTTTTAGAAAATTCATTTTCATTTTTATAGATAGAATCGTAACTAAAATTTTTAACAGAATTAGCGCCACCTAAAATAGCAGCCATGCACTCAGACGTAGATCTGATAACATTATTATTGAAATCAAAAATTGTTTTATTTCTTCTTGATGGTGTTGCTATAATATGGACATCATTAATTGGATATTCATGATACTTACTTATGGTTTTCCATAAAATTCTATATGCTTGAATTTTAGCTATTTCAAAAAAATAATTTGAGCCTACAGCAATTTGAAAATTAATTTTTTTGATAATTTCTTTTCCAAAAACATCAACATACTCATTGGCCTGAGACATCGAATATGCAATTTCTTGGATAATATTTGCTCCTGAGTTTTGGTAGTTTGATGATTTTAACTGTACTACAGATTTAAAATAAGATAGTTTATTAATTACACCTTTAAAAAATTCAATATCTTCTTTGTAACTAAATTTCCAATTACCTGTAGATATGTAATTTCCTAATAAATCATAATCTAGATGGAATTTGGTTTTATTTTTTTTCGCGTAGTTATTTAAATTACTCAATAAAACCTCATTAAAATGATCTATTTTAAAGTATAGATTAAGGTATGTTAAATCAACTTCTTTGAATAATAAATCAAGATTAATAGAGTCACTCTTAATATAAATTGTTAAATCATATACTTCTTGAGAGATTAGTTTCTTGATTTCTTCATTTGAAATAGATTCTTCTTTTAAATAAATAGTTTGGTTAATATTCCAATTATCTGGGATGTAGAGCTTGTTTTTAGATTTATATTTACTGGTAAAAAACGGTTTAATATTAATTCCTTCAGTAGAAGTCCAATTTGTTTCAGAATTATAATCCTTACCCCCTAAATCAAATTGAATTTGCTGCTTCCAAGCCTTTTCTGAAATAAACTCAAATTCTTTAAATAAATTAGAAGTCATTTTTTAATTTTTTACATTGCTACTATCAAACTGGATAATAAAAATATCTTCGTTTTCTTTTTTCATGAATAACTCTTCTCTTGCATACTTTTCTAATCCACTGTCAGATTGAATTTTAGATAACTCTATCTTATCTTTTTTAATCTCATTTTTAAAATATTCAGCCTCTTTATTTAAATCATTAATTTGTTCATTCAGTTCTAAGTGAATTAATGTTGAATTACTATCAAAAAAGACCATCCAGACAATAAAAAATAAAAGAATTATTATATGAGTGTTTTTAAAATAAGATGGAATTTTAAACTTCATTAGATAATATTTTTTTTATAAAATTAATAATAGTTTTGTCACAACCACTATCTATGTCATTATTATCTAATATTACATCGCAATATTTTTTTACTGGGCTTATATGTAACTTATGCATTGGATGAAGTAACTCTCTAAATAATTTTATAGTATTTTCCTTTTCTCTTCCCCTTTCAACTAAATCTCTTTGTACTCTTCTAGTTTCTCGAATATTTTTGTCTGCATGAATATATACTTTATGATTTAAGATATTTCGCACATTATTATTGCTTAATATCAGTATTCCTTCGATTATTAAAATCTTTTTCGGCCTTATTAAGGTTGTACCTTTACTCCTTAAGTGGTTACTAAAAGAATAATTAGGTCTATTTATTTCAGCCCCATTTTTTAATAATTTTAAGTGATTATAAAATAGCTTAAAATCTAATGCATCAGGAATATCATAGTTTAATTTATCCCTTTGTTCAAAAGTTAGACTTGAGTTATCTTTATAATAAGAATCTTGAGAAAGATAACAAATGTCCTTTTTAGGAATCTTTTCCATTATATTCTTCACTATTGTAGATTTCCCACATCCTGTCCCACCAGTTATTCCAATTAAATACATTTATTAAAATTTTGAGTCAAAGGTAAAACTAATTTGGTATTATTTTAATAATTCCAAGATTTTCAACACCAACGTAAATAAAACCACTTGGACTAATTTCTAATGATCGTACTCTTCCTATGCCTTCTAGTAACTTTTCTTCCTTGATTATTGAATTTCCTTTTACTACACACATATGTAAGTATTCGAACTTTAATGATCCGATTAAAAGGTTGTTTTTCCATTTAGGATATTTGTCACTATCAACAAAAATCATTCCACTTGGAGCTATTGATGGAACCCAATAATGTATTGGGTTTTCTGTTCCGCTTAAACTAGTTTTATTTGTAAACTTAGTGCCTATATAATTTACGCCATAGCTAGCTAAAGGCCATCCATAATTTTTACCTGAATTTATAATATTTATTTCATCTCCACCCTTTGGTCCATGTTCATGTATCCAAAGTTCATTAGATAAAGGGTTAATAGCCATCCCTTGTGGATTTCTATGTCCATATGAAAATATAGCCTTTTTTGAATACCTATCCATTACAAATGGATTGTCAATTGGTATTGCTCCATCATCTTTTAATCTATATATTTTGCCACCATCTCTTTTGGTATTTTGAGGATTTACATTTCTATTTCCTCTATCCCCAATTGAGAAATAAACATTATCATTTTTATCAAAGATTATTCTACTCCCAAAGTGCTGTCCTTTTTTACTATTTGGAGTAGCGCTGTAAAGTAACTCTTTATTTATTATTGCATGATCTTTAATTCTAAACCTCATAAGAGATGTATTTGCACCCTTTTTTTCATCATTTGAAGAAGCGTATGTTATATATATCCATCCATTTTCTTTATATTTTGGGTGTAGCTCAATATCTAATAAACCTCCTTGGCCTAAGCCAACTATTTCAGGCAGTCCACTAATGGATTTTTTAATCCCATTTTCAAAATGAATAATCTTACCTTTTTTTTCAGTAATAAGAATTGAGGTTTCAGTTAAGAACACAAATGACCATGGAATATTTAAGTCAGAAACAATTATTTCGTAATTAGTTTCAACATTTAAATCATTTGAGTATACAGTTAAATTAAGTAGTAATATTGATATAAGAGATAGTATTCTTTTCACTTTTGTTTTTTGCTTTAAATTACGAAAAAATCAGAGAGTTATTAAAAGAAAATTATATATTTGGCTTATAATTTTTCGGGGTGTAGCGTAGCCCGGTTATCGCGCCGCGTTTGGGACGCGGAGGTCGCAGGTTCGAATCCTGCCACCCCGACTAAATTATTATATAATTCAGATTTAATTTATAGTTATGAAATCTAATTCTCAAAAAATCAAGTGTTTGATAATAGGATCTGGCCCAGCCGGATATACAGCAGCGATTTATGCTGCAAGAGCTAATATGAGTCCTGTTCTGTATCAAGGAATTCAACCTGGAGGACAACTAACTACTACAAACGATGTTGAGAACTTTCCTGGATATCCAGATGGAATTACTGGTCCTGAGATGATGATTGAATTGCAGAAACAAGCAGAAAGATTTGGAACAGATGTTAGAAGTGGGTGGGTTACAAAAGTCGACTTTAAAGATGGTTTAAAAGTTTGGGTTAACGATAGTGAACAAATTGACTGTGAAACTATTGTTATCTCTACTGGTGCATCTGCTAAATACTTAGGCTTAGAATCTGAGCAAAAGTATTTAAAACTTGGCGGAGGTGTTTCAGCTTGTGCTGTTTGTGATGGGTTTTTCTATAGAAAACAAGACGTAGTTATTGTTGGAGCAGGTGATTCAGCTTGCGAAGAGGCTCATTATTTATCTAAGTTATGTAATAAAGTTACGATGCTTGTAAGAAAAAATGAGTTCAGAGCTTCCAAAATAATGCAAGAGAGAGTAAAAAAAACAGATAATATAGATATTCTTTTTAATACAGAAACGATAGAAGTTATTGGCGATGATCAGGTTGTTAACTCTGTTTTAGTTAGAAATAATAAAACAAACAAAGAGACTAAAATACCTATAACTGGATTTTTTGTAGCTATTGGCCATAAACCTAATACAGATATTTTTAAACCATATTTAATTATGAATGAAACGGGGTATATAGTTAACGAACCAGGTTCAAGTAAAACAAACATATCAGGTGTTTTTGTTTCGGGTGATGCTGCTGATCATGTTTACAGGCAAGCAATTACTGCTGCTGGAACTGGCTGCATGGCAGCATTAGATGCAGAAAGGTATTTAGCGTCATTATAACTCATATGAATTATTTAAAATATACTTTTTTCCTATTTTTTAAACTTCCTTCAGCATTCTTTTGTGGAGTAAGACTAAATTATATAGACTCTTCAAAATCAATAGTCTCAATTAGACATTCTTGGTTTAATAAAAACCCATATAAATCAATTTTTTGGGCTGCTCAAGGGATGGCTGCGGAATTAACCACAGGATCTCTTTTAATAAAAATCATCAATCAAAGTGGGTTTAATGTTTCTATGTTAGTGATTGAGAATAAATCCTCTTTTTATAAAAAGGCTACAGGGAAAGTCGTTTTTCAATGTAATCAAGGAAAAAAAATACAAGATTTAATTAATTCTTTAAGTCAAGAAAATAATAAAGGTATAATTGAACTTAAATCAACTGGCTTTGATTCTGATAATATTAAAGTTTCTGAGTTTAGTTTTACTTGGTCTTTAAAAGTAAGACACTAGTTTTTAAAACCCTTAAAAATAAATTCACCCTTTAGAATTTCTTTTTTATCATTTATTACTTCTTTAATTTTGTTGAATTCTAATATTGTTTCCCTTGCTTGATTAATAATTGTAAATCCAACCTTTGTCAATTCAATAGGTTTTTTAGTTCTATCAAAAATAGATATATTTAATTCATCTTCTAATTTTTGAATTTGCATGCTTAAGGTCGGTTGTGAAACCCCACATATAATAGCTGCTTTGGTAAAGTTTCTAGTTTTCTCTAATGTAATTATATACTTTAATTGGGTAATAGTCATTTGATTACCTTTACATTATTAATAAAAATATTACTTATCGGCCAATCCATATTATCAGTATCTACTGCTGCAATTTTATCTACTATATCCATCCCTTTGCTTACTTTACCAAAAACAGTATAATCTCCATCTAAAAAGTGAGCACCTGATTTACTTTGAACTATAAAAAACTCATAAGGAGAAGCAAGTTTATGAGGGTTATCTATTATGCTACTTGGCATACTAACCATCCCTCTAGAGTGTTTAAACCCATGGTTGTTATCAACTGGAAGGAGGTACTTTCCTATTTTTTTTCTTTTGTTCATAATTTTTCTATTGTCACTATTACCTCCTTGAATAATAAAATCATTTATAACTCTATAAAACTGAGTGCTTTTAAAATATTTTTTTTTGGATAAATACAAGAAATTTGATCTATGAAATTTAGTTTCATTAAAGAGTGTTATTTCAATTTTACCCATGTCGGTATCTAGCTCAACAATATTTTCTTTATGAATCTTGTCATACTGTAAGAAAAAATCCATTGAATTTTTTTCACTTAAAATAAATTCAGAGTCAATTTTCGGAATCTCTTCTATTATTTTATTAGAATTGGCATCAATTTTTTTTTTTAGAGTAGTGTTTATATTTACCTTGTATTTTTCATTGCAAGAATAAATTAATGCGAACATTATTATAACATATATTAATCTCATTTATTATTTAAAATGAATTATACAGAGTTTAAACAGATTATACCAAAGTTAAAGTTAACTAATTTAAATTCAAAAGTATCTCAACTTAAACTTGCACCTAGTTTTAGACAAGATTTTATTAAATTATACAATATAGCCAAGACCAATTCCAAAAAAGCTGCAGTCATAGCTTTACTTTATCCTGATGAGATTAACTCTATGCGACTTATTCTAATTTTAAGAAACACCTATAATGGTGTACATTCGAACCAAGTAGGTTTTCCTGGAGGAAGGGTAGAGGTTAGAGATAAAACCATGTTCGATACAGCATCTAGAGAAACATTTGAAGAGATAGGAATAAGAGTTCATAAAGAATCATTAATAAGAGAATTAGAAGAGTTATACATTCCTCCAAGTAATTTTAATGTATATCCATTTCTAGCTTACATTGATCATCAGCCATTATTTATTCAAGATAATAAAGAAGTTAAAAAAATTATTAATATTGATTTAGAGTCTTTACTTAAATGTGATGTAAATCAAATATCTATTTTAGTCCCTGATAAGCTAAGCGGTTTGTATGATAATAAAAATAGACTTGTTCCGTCTTTTAAATTAGGCGGCTATAATGTTTGGGGGGCTACAGCAATGATGCTTTCTGAAATAAAAGATTTAATCAAAAATGTCATTTAACTTTTACTAACTTAGCTTTTTTTAAATTTATTATATAAGTGGGTCTTTTAAAGAGAAATCCTTTTGGTCATATTTTATACGTAAAGAAATGGATAATCCGTATTCTTGGTACCCTATCACATAGAAGGTTTAGAGGCTTTAACGAGTTAAAGATTGAAGGGTCTGAAATTATAAAAAATTTACCTGATAAAAATGTTTTGTTTGTTTCTAATCATCAAACCTATTTTGCTGATGTAGTATCTATGTTTCATGTGTTTAATGCTAGTTTAAAAGGTAGAGTTGATTCTATTAAAAATGTAGGGTATCTATGGAATCCTAAGCTTAATTTATATTTTATTGCTGCTAAAGAAACTATGTCATCAGGGTTGCTCCCGAAGATATTAGCTTATACTGGGTCTGTAAGTATCGAAAGAACTTGGAGAAGTAAAGGGGAAGATGTTAAGAGGCAGGTTAAAATGAGTGATATCTCCAAAATTGGTATAGCATTAGATGATGGTTGGGTTATCACTTTCCCCCAAGGAACAACAACACCTTTTAAACCTATAAGAAGAGGGACAGCACTTATTATTAAACAATTTAAGCCAATTGTTATTCCTATCGTAATAGATGGATTTAGGAGGTCTTTTGATAAGAAAGGACTTCGGGTAAAGAAAAAAAACATACTTCAATCTATGGAAATTAAAGAACCTTTAGATATTGATTATGATAATGATTCTACTGAAGAGATAGTAAAAAAAATTGAATTTGCTATCGAACAACACCCCTCATTTCTAAAAGTTATTTCAGAAGATGAGTTGAAGAATATCAGTAAATTAGATAAAGATAGAGAGTGGTAATTATTTTTTTGGAGGTAAAGGTCCTCTGAGATGAATTATTAAAGCATTAAGAAAATTCCTTAACATTTGATCTCCACATTCTACGTATTTTGGATGATTCTCATTTCTAAAAAAAGCATTTAACTCACTCTTGGAGACCTTAAAATCTACAAGTGTAAATATCTTTATAATATCATCATCTCTTAACTTATGTGCTACTCTAAGTTTTTTAAATACATCATTGTTTGTTAATCCCATTTTTTATTTTATTATCCCCGCACAACTAATTCTTGAACCAGCATCCCCACTAGGTTGTGAAGTCATATCATCTTCTCCTTGATGAATAATTACCGCTTTTCCAATAATATTTTTGTTTTTATCATCACATTCAATACACCACTGATCTGTACTAAATTTTATAATAGCATTACCTTTATTATCTGCGTCAAAATTTCCAATATCCCCTTTATGAAAACCTTCTGAGTCTCCCCACTTGCCATGCTTTTTAGCTGTTGGATTCCAGTGACCTCCTGTAGACTTACCGTCATCAGAAGAACAATCACTTTTCATATGTATATGTATTGCATGAGTTCCAGGTGTAAGCCCTGAAATTGTCGAAACCATTGATACTATATTGTTTTTTTCAGAGAATACAACTTCCCCTTGAACCCCACTACTATTCTTTTGATCTAGAATAACACTTACTTCTTTAATTTGATCTGATGAAGTTTCTTTATTTTCTATCAAAGGAAAAATATATAAAATAGCTATAGCAGTTAATATAAATGTTATTATGTATTTCTTTTTCATATAAATTAAAATTGAGTTATTTCTTTAAATTCAGAATACTCTAAATTTTCTATTTTACTTTTGTAATTCTTCCACCTTTCATTGAAAAATTCATTTACACTTTCTGTAGCTTTTTCTAAAGAAGTATTAGCATGTTTGATAAGGTTTTCTTCTGTTACAGTATTTCCATTTGGCCTGGAGCTAATGTATGAGTAAGCTTTGTAAATTTTTTGCTGAACGTTACTTTCTATGTTTCTTGTTATACCTTGCCTTTTATCTATTTTACCCAAAAAAAGTGCTGTTAATTCATCAATTTCTTTAATGATACTATCAGATAGATCCATATCTTCTTTAAATGCCTTTTTATCCAACTTATTTAATCTAGATTTCATAGTTCTTACTGTAATTTTACTTTCTACTAATTGTTTTACAATATCTGCAGATTTTTGCAATAATTCATCTAATTCTTTTAATGAATTATACAATTCATCACTTTTCTCATTTTTATGAATTCTAGGATCACTTATTACAATTATATTTGAATATGATCTTTCTTTGGAATAACTAAGTTCAACTTTGTAATTTCCGGGTTTAACTTGTACTCCACTAGATTCAAAATTATTTTTTTTAATTTTTCTTGAAGGTCGTTGTTTTCCTTTTTCATCCATTCGCCATACCCATTTGTAAAAACCACTCTCCTTCGGTGCTTTTTTCTTGAGAGTTCTAATTAAATTTTCTCCATCATAAAATTTTAAAAACAAACTATCTGTAGAAATTTTATTTAAAGTATCATTATCTTTTACGTTAAAATAATAAGATAGTAAAGCCCCTGATTTTTTGTTTTCTCCAGCATACATAGCATCTCCACCAAATCTACTTCCCGTAGGTTGTTGGTATGCAGCTTGAACAGCGGTTGATGGTTCAAATAATTTAATTTTCTGACGTAGTATTGAATTATTCTTAGCTAATTCTCTTAATGGATTAATATTGTCTATAACCCATGCTGACCTTCCAAAAGTTCCAATCACTAGGTCATTTTCTCTTTCCTGTATTACTAAATCCTTAACAGGAACAGTAGGGAACCCGTTAGTCCATTTCTTCCAACTATCAGCATTGTCAATCGAAACATATAAACCATCATCAGTTCCTAGAAATATTAGATTTGGTGATTTTTTATCTTGAATTATTGAAAGCGCATAACTTTCAACATCATCACTATCTACAATTCTTGTCCATTTTTTACCATAATTTAATGTTCTGTATACAAAAGGTTCATAATTAAATCTTCTATAGTCATTAGCGACTAGTATAGCCTCGCCCTTGTTTATTTTTGAAGCTTTAATTTGAGGTATCCAACTTCCTTTGGGTAAATCTTTAATATTTTTACTAACCTCAGTCCATGTTCCACCACCATCTAAAGTGTAATGAACTCTTCCGTCATCCGTTCCTACCCATAACATATCTTTCTCTACCTCTGAAGGCTCAATAACTAGTATAGTGCAATGATTTTCAGCACCAGTAGCATCCATTGTTAATCCACCGCTTTCTGCTTGTTTTAATTTTTTTGGATCATTTGTAGTCAGGTCATTAGATATAATATTCCATGTTAAACCTTTATCATTAGATTTATGAACAAATTGACTCCCGAAGTATAAAGTATTATTATTAAATGGGTCAATATTAATTGCAGAGTTCCAGTTAAATCTTAAGTCTGTAATCCCATCAGGATGTGTAGGCTGTACACTATAATTATTACCTGTCTTCCAATCATATCTACTAACATAACCTTGCTGACTCATAGTCCATCCAAATCTAGAATCGTCTTTATCAGGAACAACATCAAAGCCATCGCCAAATGAAATTTCTTGCCAATAAGAATTTCTTATTCCTTGGTCTCTCCATACATATGCAGGCCCTCTCCAAGATCCATTATCTTGCATGCCACCATATACATTATATGGATATTCATTATCTACATTAATATGGTAAAACTGAGCTACTGGCAAATTTTCAACAAACCTCCATGACTTACCTCCATCCTTAGTAATATTTAGCCCCCCATCATTACCGTCTATCATGAATTTTCCATTTTCCGGATGTATCCACCAGGCGTGGTGATCTGGATGAACCCCATTAGACACTCTATATGCAGGCATTAATTGCTTGAAGTTTTTTCCACCGTCTTCACTAACATTAATATAAGTAAAAACTGAGTATAATCTATTTTCATTAGTAGGGTCTACATAAATTTCTGAGTAGTAAAAAGGTCTATTACCTATATCTGATTTGTCATTTATTTTTTTCCATTTATTACCACCATCTTCACTTTTGTAGAGTGCATTTTTTTTAGACTCTATAAGAGCATAAACAATATTCGGACTGCTTGGAGCAATGGCAACACCAATCCTACCTAAATTCCCCCCAGGTAAACCATCTTCACTAGATAATTTCTTCCATGTTTCTCCACCATCATATGTTATATGCATTCCAGACCCTTCTCCCCCAGAATTAAAAAACCAAGGATCTCTTTTGTGTTCCCACATTGCCGCTATGAGTTTATTTGGGTTTGTTGGATCCATTATCAAATCTGCAGCTCCAGATTTATTATTTGTAAATAATATTTTCTCCCAGCTATCACCACCATTTAACGATTTATAAACACCTCTTTCCTTGTGCTCTCCCCATGGTGAGCCTATAGCTCCAACATAAATTATATTCGGATTTGTAGGATCGATTAGTATTCGGTGAATATGTCTTGTTTCTTTTAAACCTTTTTCAATCCATGTTTTACCTCCATCAATTGATTTATATATTCCAAAACCTCCATTTAAACTATTTCTAGGGTTCCCTTCTCCTGTTCCTACCCAAATCACACTCGGGTTAGATTGTTGAATCTTCACTGCTCCAATCGAAGCTGTTAACTCGTTATCAAAAATAGGCACCCATTTTATACCACCAGATTCTGATTTCCATAATCCACCTGATGCGGTACCCGCATACATAATATCAGTATTGTTAAGCACTACATCGATTGATGTTACTCTACCAGACATTCCAGCCGGACCAATATTTCTTGGATTAATATCTTTTAATAAATCAATTGAGAATTCCTGAGAAAAAATAGAGGATGTTAAAAATAATAAAACCAAAAACAACTTAGAGAACTGATATTTCATGATGAGGATTTAGGATTAAATAATAATTATATAAATATATTATTTAGAATTAACTAATGCTAATTTATCATTATTAGGATTGATGGCAATTCTAGAAATATTATTAATTCCATATTCACTTAAGTTGCAAATCTCAATCCATTTTTTGTCTGTTTTAGGATTGAATTTATAAAGCTTATCATTTTTAGACGATATTATTGATCCGTCTTTTAACCAGCAAATATCTTCGTTGTTATTTAACGTATTAGCTATGAATCCTGTTTTATAAGTTGTTAAATCAACATACTTTATTTTCCATATAGTATCTTTTTTTGAAATGTAACTAAACTTTTTCTCATTAAATTTGTTAGGAACATAGTGAATTGACCTACCTGTATTGTTGTCTATATATATGTGCTTTTTTGTTTTTATATTAGAACTGTATAGTGCCAACTCGTTATTTTCAAGAACCGAAGAAATTATTAGATTTTTTATTTTTTTTGAATAATTGTAATATCCAATTACTTTATCATCAAATGGGACTTTAAAAGTATTTTTTTTAACATCATAAATACGTAAATGTTGAACTCCATTTTTATCTAAACTTACTGCAGTAACTTTATTTTTTTTATATTGAATAGGGGAGTACTCACTGCCATCTGTTGATGTTATGAATTTAAACTCGTCAGTACCATTATTGATTTCGTATTGAACTATATCATTTTGACCATTTCTTTCCGTAGAGAAAAGTAGCTGATTGTTATTAATAAAGCTAGGTTGGTTGTTATAGCCTATTTTACTGGAAATAATTTTTGAATCTAAAACTTGAACTTTATTGCTAGTTACCACAATCTCTAACAAATGAATTTCCGAATCTGTTTGAGAAAATGATATAATTGAAACGAATATTAAACAATAACTTAATAATCTCATTTATAGAAAGTATTTATTTTCATTACTGAATTTGTCAGAAACATAATTTCTTAGTTTTATAACGTTTACTCCTTTGTTAGATTTTACCTTTTTGTTTAATATTTTATGCATCTGATTCATTTTGTAGCCACTAGAAATAAGGTTTATAGCCTCTTTCCCGTTTTTAGAAACAATATCATTTGCGTTATATAAATAAATTTTACTTAGTGCTTTCTTAGTTTCTAGATTACTGCTTTTATTAGTTATATTTTTTTCTGTTCTTAAAATAGTTGATTCAGCCATGTATACTTCAATTAATATATTAGACAGGCATAGTAAAAGTTGTTGATTTTTTTCTAAATCTATTTTATCTTTTAAAGAACTACCTAATATCATTAAGAAAACAGATTTTAAATTGTGAATGTTCTTTTTTTCAGTACTTAATGGGCCGGAGTAATTTTTTTTATTTAAAAATGATAAACCAAAAAAATCATATTTTAGTTTCTCGATAGAACTTTTTAGATCAATTTCTTTTTTAAACGCTTTTTTAAGAAGTATCCCAACTGAAACCATTCGATTTATTTCATTTGTCCCTTCGTATATTCTAGCAATTCTTGCATCTCTCCATGTTGATTCCATTGGAGTTTCCTCAGAAAATCCCATTCCACCAAATATTTGAAGACCTTCATCAGCAGTATTTTGAACATCTTCAGAAACAGCTACTTTTAAAATAGAACATTCAATCGCGAAATCTTCTACTCCTTCAAGTTCTGCCTCTTGGTGAGATTTAACATTGCTTATTAAGTTAGAGATATTATCTTCTATATTTTTTGCAGCTCTATAACAAGCAGATTCACCTGCGTAAGTGTTTGCAGCCATTTCTGCAATTTTATATTTTATCGCTCCAAATTCAGAAATACTTTTTTTAAATTGTTTTCGGTTATTTGCATATTCTACTGCTGAAGTTATTACTCTTTTTTGAGCATCTACACCAGCTGCACCTAACTTAATTCTACCAACATTTAAAGAATTCATTGCGATTTTGAATCCTTCACCACGTTTTGCAAGCATATTCTCTTTTAAAACTACAGTGTCATTAAAAAATACTTGTCTAGTAGAAGAGGCTCTTATTCCAAGCTTTTGCTCTTCTTCCCCCATAGTTATTCCATTCTTACTGTTGTTCTCTACGATGAAAGCAGTTATGTTTTTGTCATTTTCAATCCTAGCAAAAACTATTAATAGACTACAGAATCCTGCATTAGAAATCCACATTTTTTGTCCATTAATCTTGTAAGAATTTCCGTCTTCAGAAAGGGTAGCGCTTGTTTTACCAGAGTTAGCGTCACTACCAGCGCCTGGTTCAGTTAAACAATATGACCCAAACCATTCACCTGAAGCTAACTTTGGGACGTATTTTTGTTTTTGATCTTCTGTTCCATATAAAGTTATAGGCATTGTTCCAATTCCAGTATGTGCTCCAAATGCTGTACTAAAAGAACCGCTACCACTTGAAATATGATCACATACAAGCATAGTTGAAAGAAACCCCATCCCCATACCTCCATATTCTTCGGGAACAGAAACTCCTAAAAAGCCCATTTCACCAGCTTTTTTCATAACCTCCTCCGTAAACTTATAATCCTTTTTTTCAAATCTACTTCTAAATGGTATAACTTCACGTTCGTTGAATTCTCTAACAGAGTCACGCATCATTAAGTGTTCTTCACTCAAGTCTTCTGGAGTAAATACCATTGATGCTTTAGTTTCTTTAATGATGAACTCACCACCTTTAATTATGTTATTTTTTGACTTCATTTATTTAGTTTAAAAATTCGAATATTCCTGCTGCACCTTGACCAGTACCTACACACATAGTTACCATACCATATTTGTTTTTCATGTCTCTTTTGCGCATTTCATCAAATAATTGTACAGATAGTTTTGCACCTGTGCAACCTAAGGGATGACCAAGAGCTATTGCACCACCATTAACATTCACGATTTCTTGGTTTAAGTCTAATTCGCGTATTACAGCTAAAGATTGAGATGCGAAAGCTTCGTTTAGCTCAATTAACTCAATATCTTTCTGTTGCAATCCAGCTTGTTTTAAAACTTTTGGAATAGCAGCAACTGGCCCAATCCCCATTATTCGTGGCTCAACTCCTGCAGCTGCATAATTAACCATCCTTGCAATTGGTTCTATATTTAGTTCTTTCACCATTTCTTCGCTCATAACCATAACAAAAGCAGCTCCATCACTCATTTGAGATGAATTACCAGCCGTTACACTTCCTCCAGCAGCAAATACAGCTCGTAATTTATTTAAGGCAGCTATACTAGTTTCTTTCCTAGGACCTTCATCTTTAGTTACTGTATATTTCCTGGTCGCTTTATTACCTTTTGAGTCTAAATAGGTTTCTTCTACATCTATTGGAGCAATTTGATCTTGAAAACGATTTTCTGCAAGTGCTTTTAATGCTTTCGTATGAGAGTTATAAGCAAACTCATCTTGATCCTCTCTAGAGATATTAAATTGATTAGCAACAGCTTCTGCAGTGTTTCCCATTCCCCAATAATAATCTGCGTGTCCAGATTTAATGGTGTTATAATTTAATTCTGGTTTATAACCTGTCATCGGAACTGAACTCATGCTTTCTGAACCACCTGCAATAATGCAGTCTGCCATACCTGCTTGAATTTTTGCAGTAGCCATACCAATTGTTTCTAATCCTGAAGAACAAAACCGATTTACAGTCACACCAGGAACGTCTACTGATTTTAAGCCTATTAATGAAATAAATCGAGCCATATTTAAACCTTGTGGGCCTTCAGGCATTGCGTTACCAACAATTACATCATCTATACGTTTTACATCTAGATTTGGTAATTCTTTCATCATGTGTTGAATGGTTTCTGCGCCCAACTCATCTGCGCGTTTAAATCGAAAAACTCCTTTAGGTGCCTTTCCAACTGCTGTTCTATATGCTTTTACTATGTATGCTGTTTTCATAACTATTAGTTTCTTAATGGTTTACCAGTTTTTAACATGTGTTCGATACGTTCTAGTGTTTTTCTTTCAGTAGTTAAGGATAAAAATGCTTCCCTTTCTATATCTAATAAGTACTGCTCTGAAACCATTGTTGGTTCAGATAAGTCTCCTCCAGCCATTACGTAAGCCAACTTATTTGCTATTTTTTTATCGTGTTCTGAGATGTATTTCGAATTTTGCATAGAATCTGTACCCACTAAGAACATTCCTAAGGCTTGTTTTCCTAATACTTTTATATCTTTTCGACTAACAGGTTGAGTGTAACCACTATCAGCCATTAATATTGCATGTGCTTTTGCAGTAGCTATTTGTCGTTCTTTGTTTACAACAACAATATCTTTCCCTTTTTGGAGTAAGCCTAAATCGAATGCTTCATAAGCGGAAGTAGAAACTTTAGCCATACCGATAGTTAAAAAGTTTTCTTGTAAAACATTCAACTCAACATCTCCTTTGTTAAAAGAATCTGAAGCTCTTAAGGCCATTTCTTTAGAACCACCACCTCCAGGTATTACACCAACTCCAAATTCGACTAATCCCATATATGTTTCTGCTGCTGCAACAACTTTATCTGCATGTAAAGAAATTTCACACCCACCTCCTAAAGCCATACCGTGAGGAGCAGCAATAGTTGGAATTGAAGAATAGCGCATTCTCATCATGGAATCTTGAAAATATTTTATTGCCATATTTAGCTGATCATATTCTTGTTCTCCAGCCATTAAAAATATCATTCCAATATTTGCACCAACTGAGAAGTTTGGAGCTTGATTTCCAACAATTAATCCCTGGTAATCTTTTTCTGCAATATCAATAGCTTTATTAAGACCTATTAAAACATCTTCTCCAATTGTGTTCATTTTAGAACGAAATTCTAAATTCAAAATTCCATCACCAATATCTTGTAGCGAAACTCCAGAGTTTTTAAAAACCTCTGTTGATTTTCTAATGTTGTCTAGTATAATAAACGAATCTTGTCCTGGCTTCTTGACTTGTGATTTTGTAGGAATATCATAATAATAAGATGCCCCTTCTTTAATTGTGTAAAAAGAAGTTTCTCCTTTTGCTAACATATCTGTTACCCAAGTCGCAGGTTCATTTCCTTCTGATTTCATTAGCTCAACTCCAGCCTCTACGCCAATCTCATTCCAAATTTGAAAAGGTCCATGCTCCCAACCAAACCCTGCTCTTAAACCATCATCGATTCTGTATAATTCATCAGAAATTTCTGGAATTCTATTTTGTACGTATGCAAATAAAGCAGCAAAACATTTTCTGTAAAAATCTCCAGCCTTGTCCTTCCCTTTTATTAATACTTTAAATCGATCTCCAACATTATCTATGGTTTTTGTTAATTCTAAAGTAGTAAAGGTTGCACGTTTTTTAGTTCTGTATTCTAAGGTGTTTAAGTCTAGGGATAAAATCTCCTTTTTTCCATTAGTATTAACAATTCTTTTGTAAAACCCTTGTTTTGTTTTACTACCTAGCCAATTATTTTCCATCATTGTATTTACAAAATGCGGAATCTCAAATTGACTTCTCATCTCATCGTTAGGGCAATTCTCTTTCACACCATTTGCAGTATGAACTAATGTATCTAAACCAACAACATCAATCGTTCTAAAAGTTGCAGATTTTGGTCGCCCTATAACAGGTCCAGAGAGTTTATCTACCTCTTCAATTGTTAATCCCATTTCTTTAACAATATGGAATAGATTCATGATACTAAATATTCCGATTCTATTACCAATAAATGCTGGGGTGTCTTTGGCTAATACTGATGTTTTTCCTAAAAATTTATCTCCGTACATCATTAAAAAATCAGTAACTGCTTGATCACAATTTGGTCCTGGAACAACTTCAAATAATTTTAAATATCTAGGAGGGTTAAAAAAGTGAGTTACTGCAAAATTCTTTTGAAAATCTTCACTTCTACCTTCACTCATAAATTTTATAGGTATTCCAGAGGTGTTAGATGTAATTAATGTGCCTGGAGTTCTATATTTTTCAATTTTTTCAAAAACAGTTTTTTTAATATCTAAACGTTCTACTACTACCTCCATAACCCAATCCACCCCTTTAATTAAGTGTAAGTCGTCCTCTAAATTACCGGTATTAATCCTATTGGAGAATTTTTGATTGTATATCGGCGAAGGTTTTGATTTTAATGATGCTATTAAAGCATCATTAACTAATCGATTACGAACAACTTTATCCTCCAATGTTAATCCTTTTGCTTTTTCTTTATCATTTAATTCTCTAGGAACAATATCCAGTAAAAGAACTTCTACTCCAATATTCGCAAAATGACACGCTATACCACTTCCCATTATTCCAGACCCTATTACTGCAATTTTATTTATTTTTCTATTTTGCATTTTCTTTATTTTCTGTAAATATTAATTTATTTCCTATTAGATTATTGATTAACTCTGTAACCTCAAAGAAAGATTCTATTTTTTCTTTGTTAATATTGCTTGATACAGCATTGTTAAATATTAAAACCCTTTCTCTAGCTTTTTCTCTACTAATTATACCAAATTTAGTCAGATGAACTAGTACTCCTCTCCCGTCATCTGGATTAGGTTTTCTTTTGATTAATCCTTCAAGTTCCATGGATGACAAGATTCTTGATAAACTATTAACACCAATCCCCATTTTTGGACCTAATGAGGTTGAAGGTGTGCCTTTCCCTGGATCAATACTCAATAAAGTAAAGCCAGTAGCCATTGTAGAATCATAATTAGTTGCTTCTTCATTGTACATTTTCTTTACAGCTAACCATGTGGTTCTCAACACATAATCTATTGTTTTATCTCTCATTCTAAATCTTATTGAATATATAAATCAAATGTAATAAAAATATACTATGCATGCATAGTAAATAGTAAATATTATGCATGCATAGTATATTGTAGTGATTGTAACATCAAATAATTGAGAATAAACTAGTTACTTAATGATTTTGAAAACCTTATAACCATTATTAGTAATTAGTTTTAGTATATATAAACCAGAGTTAAAATTAGTAAAGTCAAATGTTTTGATATTTCTGTCAGTTTTAATTAATTGACCAGAAAGACTATAGATTTCAACTCTGTAGTCAATAAATTCTGTGTTTATATTTAGGATGTTACTTACTGGATTAGGGTATAGGTATGTTAAATCATTAACACTATCGCTAACATCTAGCTGGTTAGAAATTCCATTAATTTCTAAATCATCAAAATAAAACCCATCTCTTCTGCCAAATCCATTTGTAACTATTTTAAATCTAATTAATATAGATTCCCCTAAATAATCAGAAAGGGAAATTTTTTCTTGAATCCAATCATCTTGATTACCTGAGTAGAGAGGTTCATTGTATGCGTTTTGGTGGTTTCCACCACCACTTTGAGTATAAATTCCACATTGAGGGACCCAATAATCGCCATTATCTGTTGAAACTTCCAATTGTACATAATCAAAATTGTTTTGAATTTCCCATTTCGCATTGAATGTTATTTCAGCATAAGAATAACCGTTTAAATTAATTTCGGCGTTCATACTTATAATAGAGTTCTCATTATTATAGTAATTATTATTTGGTGAATCTGTAATGGATGTGCTAGCGCTAAAGTAGTCTTCATTTGTAAGATCCCAACCGTTAGAGTTTGTAGTCCAATTATCTGAAAAAGCAGCTTCAGAGTCAGTAAATATAGCTGAGTAGTCTCCAAATATTTTTGTTATTTGATATTCCTTGTCAAATGAGCCATTATTCAAAACCAGTTTATAGGTAACATCATCACCTACATTAATATCACTATTTAAAGTTATTGAAAATAAATCATCAACTGTTTCCCCAAGATCTAACTGATTATGGTAATTAACAGCCTCAACAGAAGAGATATTATCTGAAACTGGAACAAAACTTACACTAAAATCTCCGGGCTCACTAATTCCTAACCTTTGTAAATCATAAGTGGTGTTAAATGAGACTCCTTCAATTGTATATAAAGAAGTTTCATTTAGTACTGCATAGTTATTAACTAATCTTGCAGCGTTTAGATTTAAAAAAACCATTTCTTTACACAGATCTTCAATTGATGATGCTGCAGGCCAAAAAGAAGAACCTATTTCTGGTGTCATTGCGAAAATTTTATCTCTAGTTTCTCCGCTTTCCGTTGTTAACATTCCGTACATAAAATCATCGCTATCTCCAGCTGCAGGGTACAGTTCTGAACTAAGAATGTTTTCATAGCCATTTTCCTGAACTAGTAAACTAGATATACTTTCAAATACCTCATTATCTTCCGTAAGCTGATTGTAGTCGTATCCAAAAGGGTACAATAATAAATTACTATAGGTATGATTGTTAAGAGCTAGCTTAAAGTCATTATTTTCAACAAAATACCTAATTGCACTATTTTCAGATTCTGAAAAAGGTTCTGAACCTGGGTATGTATCATTTCCAGTATTATTAGAAGTTCCAGCAGTGTTCCATACTTCATTTCCATTATTATCAATGTATGAGTAGTTTCTATTGTTGTCTACTCCGTGTGTATTAAACCTGTTTTTCCTCCACATTCCACCTCCTTGTGGTTCATCAGTCTCATTGTAAACATAGCCATCAGGGTTAACACATGGGATAAAATATAATTCAGTATTGTCCACTATATCTCTAATTTCTTGATCAGTTTCATAGTTTTCTAACAAGTACCACATATAGAATATAAGTTGCTGCAATGAAGCAGGCTCCCTTGCATGATGAACAGCAGTGTATAAAACTTCAGGTTCATTTTCATTTGTGTTCG
>Ga0209709_10000089_pt1 | contig 81951 bp, 113 predicted proteins | sample ArcticOcean_MG_C_2_FD_187435 | JGI IMG/M metagenome (GOLD analysis project Ga0209709, IMG submission 187435) | Marine microbial communities from western Arctic Ocean - ArcticOcean_MG_CB4_136 (SPAdes) (version 2) | ecosystem: Environmental > Aquatic > Marine > Oceanic | place: Arctic Ocean...
AAGACATCGCAAAAGATTACCCAGTTTCACTTGCACAAGCAAAAGAATTTCTTAAAGATTACTACGGTCAGAAGAAAGGTTCTAGAAAAGAAGCTTCAGAAGGTAAAATGGATGGTTCTAAATTAACAGGACAAGAGATATCCTCTTACTTCAAACGTAACAAAGTTGCAGATAAGACAACAAGAAAAGCAATTGAGATTGCACTCGATCATGGTGGTGCATTGAACTTTGCAATGAAAGAAATCGAAAAACTTAAAAGAGGTCTTACCAAAAATAAAGACGTTAAGAAAGCATTGAACTATGCAAACTATGGTGAGGCTTATAGAGTAGAATCAGTAGGATTTCAATTCAAAGAAGATTCTCCAATTGCAGGTGATATCAAAGATGTAGCAATATCAGAAGACCCTTACACTCCCCAAAAGAAGGGAGTTAACAAGAACATTGCAAACTACTGGAAGAAACTAGGATTTAAGAAAGATTCAGAACTAGAAAAGATTCAGTCAATGTACACGATAACAGATCATAATGGTGTTGTTGCAATGTATAAAGCAGGGAAAAGAGAGTTCGAAAAGTCCGTCCGATAATAAGACCTAAATATTAACAGGAGTTGATGTTGACAACTGAAGAGATTATGGAAAAGCACGGTACAGGAAGTCAGTACGTTGTTCGTACTTTCACGGATTCTGTGACCAAGGAAGAGCTACAAGCTTTTCGGACAAGAAGTGAAAGTCTTGGGTATAAAGAATCTCAATCAACACATATATTAGAAGGACATGGGTGGAAGATGAAGGAACATGGTTATCTTCCAATTAATATTGAAAGAGGAAAGGACTGTATAATCAAAGGAAGCCTTATAAAAGGCCTCGATGATCTAGTAGTCAGAATTCAAATAACATAAATAAAGATATGGTACATAAAACAGAAAATTGGCAAGAAGCTTTACTGAGAGTTCGACAAGGGTTGAATGAAAACAAAGAGCCTGTTGTTAAGACAGAGGATGAGATCATCTTGGAAGAGATTGATGCTCTGATAGGTCTTTTAGAGGAAGATAATGTTGCATCCGAAGCAATAGAAGAGTCACCAATTGTTGAAGAAGAGGTTGTAAAACCTGTTTCTAAATTACTTGAAAAGAACATGTTAGGTAGACTTGCAAAGTCTATGGAACTTACAGAAGAAAACAAAACAAAATTATTCGATTATTTCGAATCAGGAGAGTTAGAACAATGAGTTTTACAGGATATAAATTAGGTTTAACCGATTCACTAATCGAAGCATCAAAGAAAGTTGTAGAGTCATCTGCAGCTTACAAGAAGTTTTTTGACGGTGTATTAAAGAAATTTGGTGTCACTTCCCCAGCAGAGTTATCAGGTGATAAGAAGAAGGAATTCTTTGACTACATCGATAAGAACTGGAATGGTGAAGATGAAGCTGGTAAAGACGGTGCCAAAGAAGAAGTCAAAGAAGGTGAACTTCCACCTGCGTTAAAAAAGGCTATTGCTAAGAAGAAGGGTGAAGACGAAGATTCTGAAGAAGAAGAAGTTAAAGAGGGTGAACTTCCCCCAGCCTTAAAGAAAGCAATTGCTAAGAAGAAGGGTGAAGACGAAGATTCTGAAGAAGACGAAGACAAAAAGGAAGACTAATTCTCATGGAACGAGTTGACGCAAGGTACAAGTCTTTTAAAGAGAAGGTTAAAAAACTTGGTTACATGAAGGGTGAGGCAAAGAAAGTTGCCGCTGTCATGGAGAAGGTTGCGGATTTTGGAATGATGTCAGATGCCGGCAATATTAAAATTGCAAGAGCAGTGGCAAAAGCCAAGAACGAAAAAGAATTAAGAACTGCATTAGATAAAATTGCCTCTATGGCAGGTGGAAAATATGCAGAGGCAGGAGAAGACGATGTAATCCAAAGAGCAGTTTGGGCATTATCATCAACTGCAACAGGAATCCAATTACGACCCGATGCACAGGTATTAATGCAATTGAAGAAATTGATTGATACTAAAAGAGATCAAGACATCAGGACGGATGATATGAAGAAAGTGAAGGTAAAAGCAGCCGATGCAGAGAAAGTTCATGACGTATTAATGCAACTTAAGACACCTGTTCGGTCTAAATACCTTAGACTATTACAGAAAGACATAAAGTCTTTCAAAACAACATTTGCTGGTATACTAAAAGTAGCCAATAGATAAACGGAGATAAGAAAATGGCATTATGGGGATTAAACGACGCTGGGAAACCATCGTACTTAACACAAACAGATAAGAACAACACTGTGGCCAAACCACATGGTTGGGAATTACAAAAAACAGTAGGTTCAAGAACTCAAACAGAAACATTGGTTTGTGTTGGAAGTTCAACTAACCTATCTACTTCTCTAGCAGAAGCAACTATTAACTCAGTACACTTTGGTGCATCTACATATGCTCAAGCCGCAGCTGGTATAGTAACAGTTGTTTACAACGAATTAGTCAATGTGACTAACGGTGCTACTCTTGCAGTAACAGGTTCAGTAACAGGTGCTGTTACAGCGACTGCAGCTGCACACACTTCAGACAACACTGTTAACTTCGCATTCACTGTTCCATCACAAACTGAAACACTTACAATCGGTGCTCAGACTATTAGTGGAACAATCGTTGATTCAGCAGGTGGTGCAACATCCGACAAAGTATTTGTCGCAGGTGATGTAATTGATGCTGGTGGTGCTGGAACTGGTGGAACTGCTACAATAGCAGTTGCATAACATTAAGGTGACATTATGAAATTAAATGTATTAGGAACAGAAGCTGCTTGTGGAACATCCAGTGGAAATGGTGCAAATTTCGGAACTGCAACAGCAGTAAGAGTACATAACTCAGGAGCCTCTGCAAGATTAGTATCTGTAGAGACTGCTGCAGCTGCTCTAATCGGAACCTTTACACTAGGTGTTGGTAAGACAGAGATAATTTCAAAAGCCTCTACAGACGAAGTATTTGCAGCTCACGCTGAAGTACTTGCAGTTAAAGTAGGAATAATAGGATAATAATATGAAAAATTTTAGAGACTTTATTACAGAATACCATGACATTGGAGCAGCAGGATTATCATCAACTCATATTCCCCATGATTTGAGTGACCCTGATGTTAAATCAAGGATTAATGCCGTCCTTGGTCATTGTGCAGTCGCTGAATTTATGAACCCAATGGCTGCAGTCGGTCAGATTGAAGCAAAACTTGCTCAATTAGGTCTACAAAAAGCAGGAGAGTTTGCAGAGGTCACTGAAAGTGGTACTTACAATATTGGATTCAAAAGATACGGTGACATTTTTGGAAAGACTGTAGATACACCACACGACCAGTTTGATAACGAGACCCAAGTTGTCGGACTTTCACTCAAAGTTGAAAAATTAGAAAGTGGTTCATTTAAAGTATACGGTTCATTAGTCTAAATACTAACATTAGATTAACTACATTATGAGTATATTATGGGTCTGTTTGACAAATTAACAGTTAAAAACTTTGGTGCGTTCGCACTACAACACTACGATGACCCTCAATGTTCAGACATTGAGGAATTCCAAGAAGACTTACGAAGGTTTAGATACCTAAAAAGACTTCTACATCGTTATCATGAAGCAGGAGAATTAAGAGAAAGACTCATGCTCAACCACCTCATTACCATATTCAATGTCTTCGGATACGATGCATCAATGAGGATGTTGGACTTTAAAATCAAAGAAGATTCATACTGGCCATCCATCAAAACAATGTTACTATACCTAGGTTATATCACAGAATCGTGGAACACAGATGTTCCGATAGACGATGAACTTGCACAAAGATTAAGAGATTTATAAGCCCGAATAGCTCAGCAGATAGAGCGCCACACTTGTAATGTGGATGTCGGGGGTTTGATTCCCTCTTCGGGCTCCATTTCTCCATTTTGAGGGGTTTAATTCACCTAAATAGATATATGAGAATAGTAGATACATTAATAGTGTTCCGAATTTTAAAGTTGTTAACCACACCTTGGATAAAATTTGACGCATTCAAACTTGGTCTTATTGATAAAAATGGTCATAGACTTAAGGATAAGAAGGTTGAATCTAATGACGAAAAACAGGCATTTTCGGTATTACATAGATTAGTATTCAATCTAAAGAGAATTCTAAACAAAGTTCCTTTTGGGAAGACTGCATTTGCATCATACGCTGTTGCACTACTATTGTTGAAAGAAGAGACAAATCTAGATGAAGAACAAATGGATGAATTATGTGAGAAATTTTATCACTATATCAAGAAGGAACACTTCCTTACCAATGAAATGATTACTGAAACACTTGATATTCCTGAAGTGTTAGTTAATTGTGATTACCGTCTGAAAAGACCTCTTAAAGAACAAAACGATACAACATATCTTGCTAAAACCCCCATTCGTATACTAGCTGAACACAGTATGGTGTTTGGACTGAAAGTATATGTGGGTTATATTGATATGGATCGTGTACTGGTAACTGGCGATGACTTATACTAAAGAAAGTAGAACAAGAATGGCCCTGAAACCTTCCTCATGGGAAGATCGTCAAAAAATGTCTAAAAATGTAAGAGCAGACTTTTGGAAACAATTCAAGAAAATTAAAAAAGAAGACAACAGGAAAACACTTAAGGTTTGGGAAGATGCACCGATGAATGCAACAGGTGGAGCAGTATCCACAGACCAACCAATAGTGAGAAAAAAGAAGAAAAAAGGCATGTATAATGCCGAGGTGTTAAGACGGAAACCTTAACGGATTAAATTATGAAATATTTGAATTACTTAGCCTTGCTAACAGCATTAGGGATCGCAGGAATCGCTGCATACTTTTCTGTATTGGGTCTTGCAACCATATTTGCTGGTGCATTCATGGGTATTGTTATCATGGCAGGTGCATTAGAATTCGGTAAGATCGTTTCAGCTGCTTACCTTCATCTATTTTGGGATAGACTAACATGGACGAAGTACTTCATGACCCTTATGGTGGTCGTTCTCATGCTAATCACATCATTGGGTATATTCGGATACCTATCTAAAGCACATTCAGAACAAACTGGTGATACTGCACAAGCACAATCAGTAGTAACTCGAATTGAGAATCAAATCCTTCGAGAAGAAAACAAAATTGAAACTTACGAAGGACGTATTGTTACACTAGGTGTATCAACTATTGATGTAAGTGCATCAATATCCCAACAGGAAGAGATCAGAGATGGTGCATGGACACGAGTTCAAGGGGATATTGACTATGCAAAAGGTCAGATTGAATCACTGAGAGGTGAATTAAGTACACTTAATGAAACAGTGGCCACTTTAAGAAACAAAGGTATCCAAACAGTTATCCTAGATGAAGGTGGGTTATTTGCATCAGCAGATATCGAGAAGATTGATTATGTTGCACAAGCAAACACTCTATTCACACAACAGTCACCTCAGAGAATACAAATCAGAGATGACATAGGTGAACAACAGGCTAACATTGACTCTTACAGAAGTCAAGCACAAGACACCATCAACACTGCAAACAGTGAAATCAAGGCCTTGCAAACATCCTCTACAGGAGATGTGGATGACCTTATTGCAAAGACAGAAGAATTCAACTTGTTAATAGATGCGTCTTATGATACAATAGATGAGTACAAGGATGAGATGTTTGAAAGTAAACAGATTATTCTTACATTGGAAAGAGAAGTAGGCCCGATTAAGTACATTGCAGAAGTGATGTATGGCCAAGAGGAATCTGTCAAGTACCTTGACAACGCTGTTCGGTGGGTCATTTACATGTTAATCTTTGTGTTCGACCCCCTTGCAGTGTTATTATTAATTAGTAGTGCAGGCCAAATCCACAGAAGAATTGAACAAGAAAAACCTATAATAAATGAGACAAGATATGTACTTCAAATCCCAAAAAACCGTGTTAAGAACATGGAAAATACTAAATAAGAGTAATTAACACTAATACCTTTAGAGGAAAATAAAATGCCATTCGTAGAAAAAACAGTAGAAGAAATCCAAGCTTTGTCTCGTGCAGATAAAAAAGCATGGTTAGAAGGTGACGGAGCTCCTGTTAAACCAACAGGATATGATGACCTTGCAGTAGACGATGGTGCTAGACTGGCTTATGACGCCTCAGCAGCCACCACTGCAGCCCAAATCGCAGGTGTCGTTGACGCTATCGCAAACGCAGACTAGTACAACTATCTAACTAAAAACATCTTGTAAAAACGCATATACTATAGTATACTATGGGTATATGCTGTGGTTAGAGAAAAAATACTTATCGATGGTCGTGTCCTCACTGGACATGGCAAAATGGAAGGGTGATACCACCCTTAACCATCGCTGTCTCTATTGTGGAGACTCATCAAAAAATACCCATAAAGCACGAGGATATCACTTTGTCAAAGATCAAAGTTTTATCTATAAGTGTCATAATTGTGGTAAATCTACTAGTACAATTCAATTTCTGAAAGACCATTTCAGTGTCATACACAAAGAATACATGAGAGAGTGGTTGATAGAAACTGGAGTGAAAACTCGTCAACCAAAAATGCCTTCTTCTAACGAATTTAAGTTCAAACCAGCCATTCCAGTAGAAGAAGAATCCCTAAATAAAAATAATATTATGTCTGTTGAAAACCTTAAGTTTCTGATGAAACCTTGTAGTGAGGTTCATGAAGCACGAGAGTATTTACAGGATAGGTTGATACCTGAAGTCCATTATAAAGACCTATGGTTCACTAAAACCCCCCAATCTTTATCGATGTTATCACCGAAATACAAGGACAGGGTTTTGGGTAATGACCCTAGAATAATAATACCGTTTCTAGATGAAAATGAACAGTTAATTGGGTTAAGTGGTCGTGCAATTAATGACAGTCCATTACGATATATGACCATGAAATTTCATGAAGAAGTTCCCCTTATCTACAACCTACATAAGGTAGATAAATCAAAAACTATCTATGTAACAGAAGGCCCAATAGATAGTTTATTCCTACCTAACAGTATAGCAGTCGGTGGTAGTGACTTCACAAAGATAGACGATAGTCTCAAAGAAAACGCAGTTTTAATATATGACAACGAACCACGGAATGGTGAAATCCTTAAGAAACTCAATCATGTAATTGAGTTAGGATTTTCTGTTTGTATATGGAACGATAGACGAGTGAACGACCTAAAAGATATTAATGAAATGATATTAAACGGATTGACGAATGATGAAGTGGTTGATATAATAGATAACTGTACTTATACTGGGTTAAGTGCAAAAGCAAAATTTATGGAGTATAAGAAAGGATGAGTCCAATGATGTTAGTTATAAAGTCAGATGGTTCTAAGGTCGGGATTGATCTAGATAAGATTCATAAGATGGTTCATAAAGCATGTAAGAGGGTAGCAGGTGTATCCGAATCCCTAGTAGAAATGAACAGTGGTTTACAATTCTATGATGGAATAACCACTATAGACATTCAGAAGATTTTAGTTAAATCTGCATCAGACCTCATCAGTTTAGAAAACCCAAATTACCAATATGTGGCAGCCAGACTGCTGTTATTTGGAATGCAAAAACAAGTGTTTAACACTAAGTGGAAGGACACAACCATCTATCCACCCCTTTACGACATGATTGAAAGGAACATAGGTCAAGGTGTTTATGACCCATCTATAATTACTGTCTACACGAAGGAAGAGATAGAGAAGTGTGATACCTACATCAAACATAGTCGTGACTTAACATTTACCTATGCAGGGTTACAACAGATTGTAGACAAGTACCTAGTACAAGATAGAAGTAATGGTCAGGTGTTTGAGACACCTCAGTTCATGTACATGTTAATTGCAATGACTCTATTTCAAAATTATGACGAAGACAGGAGATTAGATTATGTCAAAAGATATTACGATGCAATATCCCAGTTTAAAATCAACATTCCAACACCCATTATGGCAGGGGTGCGTACACCCTTACGGCAGTTCGCATCATGTGTACTCGTTGATTCAGATGATTCCCTCGATTCAATCTTTACGAGTGACATGGCAATCGGAAGATATGTTGCCCAAAGAGCTGGTATTGGAATTAACGCAGGAAGAATTAGAGGACTTGGGTCAAAGATACGAGGTGGAGAAGTACAGCACACAGGTGTAATACCTTTCCTAAAGAAATTCGAGGCAACCGTAAGAAGTTGTACTCAAAATGGAGTTAGAGGTGGAAGTGCAACAGTGCATTTTCCTATCTGGCATCAAGAGATTGAGGACATACTTGTTCTCAAGAATAATAAAGGAACTGAAGATAATAGAGTCAGAAAATTAGATTACTCTATACAGATATCTAAACTGTTTTACGAGAGGTTCCTAACGAATGGGGAGATAACTTTGTTTTCTCCACATACTGTACCTAATCTTTATGAGGCATTTGGAACGGATGAGTTTGATGAATTGTATGAAAGATACGAAAGAGCAACATCTATACCAAAGACCAAAGTTAGTGCAAGAGAATTGTTTACTGATCTATTAAAAGAAAGAGCTGAGACAGGCAGAATCTATATCATGAACATAGACCATTGCAATTCTCATAGTAGTTTTCTTGACAAGATTTCGATGTCAAATCTTTGTCAGGAGATTACACTACCAACAAAACCTTTAACACATATTGATGGAGAGGGGGAAATTGCATTATGTATATTAAGTGCAATCAATATTGGTATTATGAAACAGGACGAGCTACCCAACCTATGTGATCTAGCAGTACGAGGACTTGAGGAATTAATTGATTTCCAAGAATACCCTGTAGAAGCTGCTAAGAGATCAACTCTTGCAAGAAGATCACTAGGTATTGGGTACATCGGTCTTGCACATTTCCTTGCAAAAAACAAGGTCAAGTATGATGACCCTGAAGCACACAGATTAGTCCATGAACTTACGGAGTCATTCCAGTATCATTTACTATCTGCATCAAATCAGATTGCATCAGAGAAGGGCCCATGTGATGGGTATGAATCAACTAAGTATTCAATAGGAATCCTTCCTATAGACACATACAAGAAGGAAGTGGATGAGATTACTCCACATGTATTAAAGGAAGATTGGGATAAATTACGAACTCGTATAAAGGTTCATGGGTTACGACACTCTACCCTCACTGCACAAATGCCCTCTGAGAGCTCCTCAGTGGTCTCTAATGCCACTAATGGAGTAGAACCACCAAGAGATTACCTGAGTGTCAAGAAGAGTAAAAAGGGAACATTGAAACAAGTGGTTCCACAATATTCAATATACAAGAATTTTTACACTTTATTATGGGACATGAAAGACAACGATGGGTACATAAAAACGATTGCAGTTATGCAGAAGTTCTTTGACCAAGCAATCAGTGGAAACTGGTCGTATAATCCTGAGAACTACCCAAACAATGAAGTACCAGTATCAGTCCTTGCAAAGGATATGTTAACTACTTATAAATATGGATGGAAAACATCTTATTACCAAAACACTATGGATGGTAAGACAGAAGATGTAGTAAAAGATGCAGAGCCAGTGCAATTGCAGCTTGACCCTTTTACGGACAATGAGAGTGATTGTGATGCCTGTGCGATATAATAAAAAGGAAATAAAAATACAAGTATTAGATTCAGTTGAAACAGGAACAGGCAGTAATGATGGAGAAGTAGCAGTTTCGGGTTATACTAATCAGGAGACCTTAGATTTTCAACAGAAGGGATACCTAATCTTAAGAAATTTCATCCCCAAAGACATTATTGATATGACCTTGGATGCATGGAAGAGTATTGAGAATAAACCTGAATGGAACGATACCTTCTTTGCAAGAGAAGAGGACATAATCAATGATTCCCCTAAATCATCCTTGCGTAAATCTCAAGGATGTTATTCATTTCCGCCAGCAGTTTCATTACACAGATGGTTGAAGGATAATTTGCACAGCGTCCTCGATATGCAATTAGTGGAAACTTATGCATACACAAGAAAATATGACAGGGGTGCATACCTCAAAGCACACTCAGATAGACCATCATGTGAAGTGAGTGCAACGATATGTTTGAATTATAAAACAGATGATAATTCCCCTTGGAAGATATGGGTACAGAAAGATCAAAACTATGTTGACCTAGGAAAAGATCAACAGGCCTTGTTTGAAAGATCACAAGGTATGTCACATCGTGACAGAATTGGAACACCTATCTCACTGGAAGTGGGTGATGTGTTACTATATCAAGGCCCGAATGCAATCCACTGGAGAGATGAATTCTTAGGTGACTTCTCATATCATATGTTCTTGCATTTTATTAACCATGGTGGATCAATCAACCGATTCGCACCGTTCCATAAGAGGGACATACATCAATCATCGGATGGTAGACCCCATAGTGTATTTGCATATGATGGGAGAAAGAGTAGGTACGACCACGAACAATCAAAAGAGTTTCAGGATGCAATGGAAATTTGGAATGACTGGGCCAAGGGAGAACTAAAGGATTTTGAAGACTTTAAACCATCGGATTATATAAATCATTACGACAATGTAGTAGAAGTAGAAGAAACGGAAAATGATAAAAAAAGAAGAAGAAAATGACAGTATTTAATAGGAAGAAAGTAGACTTCACCAAGCAGAAAATTTTCTTTGGTGAACCACTTAACACACAACGATTTGATGAGTTTAAATACCCAGTATTTGATAAACTCACTCAAACACAATTGGGGTTCTTTTGGAGACCCGAAGAAGTGTCTCTACAGAAGGACAGATCAGATTATCAACGATTGACGGATGCACAGAAACATATTTTCACCTCTAATCTGAAATACCAAACACTACTGGATAGTGTTCAAGGTAGAGCCCCTGCAATTGCATTTCTACCTTTCATTACATTACCTGAGTTGGAATCTTGTGTTATCACATGGGATTTCATGGAGACAATACACTCAAGAAGTTACACTCATATCATTAAGAACATTTATAGTAACCCTAGTGATGTGTTCGATACCATCTTAGATACCCCAGCCATTGTCACACGAGCAGAAGCAGTAACCGAAAAGTATGATGAGTTCATTGATATAGGTAGACGTAAGTTGATAGGCCAAGACATTAAAGATTATGATCTATATAAGGCATTGTACCTTGCATTAATATCAGTTAACATCTTGGAAGGTATACGTTTTTTTGTTTCCTTTGCATGTTCATTTGCATTCGGTGAGTTGAAGATGATGGAAGGAAGTGCAAAGATTATATCCCTTATTGCAAGAGATGAATCACAACACTTAGCCATTACACAACACATCCTGAAGTGTTACAAAAATTCAGAGAACGATAAGGTCATGAACAAGGTCATGAAGGATTGTGAAGATGAAGTGTATATCATGTATCGTAATGCAGTAGATCAGGAGAAGGATTGGGCAGAGTTCTTATTCCAACATGGTTCAATGATTGGTCTGTCTACACAACTATTAGGTAATTATGTTGAATATACTGCAAATAAAAGGCTCAGAGCATTGGGTCTGCAACCTATATATGAGGTCAGTTCTACCAACAACCCATTACCATGGACGGAACATTGGTTCAACAGTAGAGGATTACAGAACGCACCCCAAGAGACAGAAATCGAATCATATGTGATTGGTGGTATTAAACAAGATGTTGATGATGATTCATTTAAAGGATTTAAACTATGATTGAAATATATGGAAAACCCCAGTGTCCTTTTTGTGACATGGCCAAAGCACTATGTGAAAATAAAGGTATTACTTATACCTATAAACAACTCGGAGAAGATTTCACTAGGGATGACCTAATGGTTCGATTCCCAAACGCAAGAACCTTCCCTCAGATTATACTGGACGGAGAGGCAATTGGTGGATTTGATAACCTTAAGGATATGATAGCATGAAGAAATGGTATCATATCTTATGGGGTAGTAAAGAAGAAGACGAAGCTGTCGAGACATTGGCAGTAGAAAAAGACATTGACCCTGCAGATTTAAGTATTGAGAATGCATATAAGACAAGATGGATATGGTATCACACGATCCTTGCTGGTCTGATGTTTATCATGGTTATTATCATGTTAGGAATATTTACACTCTTGGCCGTTAAGCTTTGAGTAGAGGTAAAAGTATGTGGCAAGTATGGAAACACGCTTTAGGAGCGTTTGACGAAGAAGATGGGTACGACCCAGCTAGTGAAAATAAGATCGCGTATATACGCACATTTATTGTCGTATCTAATTTGCTGTGTGCATATGTATTCATGTTTAAGATGGTAGGGTTCTTCTAATGGATCAATTCTTAGCATATCTATTGCCCGAGGATCAGCAAGGTGTAGAGGACATGAGGATTAAACACTTGTTAAGTACACTAGACGTAAAAGAGGTTGAATTACGGTACTATATACAGGGATTAGATTTTAGAAAAAACGAATTAGAACACAATGTTCCATTTGTAATGATGAACGGTAAAAAGAAATCGTTTGATAACCTATGGAAAGAAGTAATTGGAGAGAAAGAACTTGATACAGATATATAAAGTGCATTGTTCAATATGCAAAAGTGAGTCAAACATTAATCATGAGATGGAATCATATCAGTATGATATTGAATTTTGTCCCTTTTGTGGTGAAGAAATAGATGAGGATGAGAGAGAACTAATTGATGAGATCGAGACTGAATAAAGAGTTTTGAGAAAAGGGGTTGACAGAATACCCTATGTAATGATATACTGAATGTATATTAATGAATCCACAAGTGAAAATCTATATGATTAATGTTGATATAACAGGTCAAATAGCACGGAAGAACGACATAATCAATTACATTGGTGATGTTATATACCACCTACACCCCAAGCTTAAGAACAATGTTGATCTTGATTTATCAATAGTTACAGATCAATATGAAGAGGGGAATTATACCTATGCTACCTGTTCAGGTAGTAGACGACAAATTGATATCATACTCAATAGAGTAGATGAAACTTCCAAGAAATTCACCCATGACCAAATGATGCTTAACTTAGCACATGAATTGGTACATGCAAAACAGTTCCTTAAAGGTGAATTATCCCCCAAATTAGCCTCATGGAAGAAGAAAAACCACCGAAAAACACCCTATTCAAGGCAACCATGGGAAAAAGAGGCATATAAGTTAGAAGAACAGCTGTTTAACATGTTTTGGGTAGGAAGAGACCAGTTTATATGAGATTTCACTTGACAATGCCCTCACTTTTTTGTTATACTATGTATATAGAATGAAAAATAGAGGAAACAAATGACAGAAATGAGAATGACATATGAAGGATTAGCACAGGCAATAGCCGATGAAGTTAATGAGGACATCAGGTTTAATAACAATTTATCTGATGGTGATGTATATAACGATACAGTTTTAGACAGGGTGATAATGGACAGAGCAAGTTCAGTGTGTCCTGATTACCTAGATCACTACGATGTTGCTGATCTTGCAAGAGGAATGGTAGAGATAACATGGTAGATATAGCTAGTAAAATATCGACAAAATTACACTTTTACCAAGATGAACTGGACAAACAGTGGTTTGCAGTTTTAGATGATCTTCGGGAAGGTGGTACAATCAACATGTTTGGGGCTCCTAGACACCTAGTTGAGACCTACGATGTCCCTCAAGAATTCGCAGATGCAATATGCATAAAGTGGATGGAGCAGTTCGGATCATGAATTTTGAACAATACTGTCAACACATGTATGCAGAGAATTGTCATGAACGTAGAGAATATGGACAAATAGAATATGCGTCCGTTGAAGAATATATGAATAATGGAAGAAACTTAATCTTTTTAAATGACTCCTTTATCAATAAATCCACCGAAGAATTACACGAATTCTTAGAATCCCTAAAGTAACCCCTTGACAGTGCATAGCACTTTATGTTATACTAGGTGTATAGAATGGAGAATGAGCAGTAAATTATGAATATTAAAAGAATTTTTATCGACATGGACGGAGTCCTTGCCGATTTTAATGTTGGAGTGGAAACCCTAACAGGAAATCCTTTTCCAAATACAGATAAGGGTCATAACGATTATGACGAAAGAAAAGAAGAACTTACGAACAAAAGATTGTTCAGAAACCTACCCCCAATGCCTGATATGTACGAGTTGATTGGATATGTCAGACACACATTACTTCCATGGGAAATCCTCACTGCAGCTGGTGTTATCAACAGAGAATTAGTAGTGTTCGACAAGAACGAATGGATCAAAGAACATGTCAGTCCTACAGTGGTAGTGACTTGCACAATGAGTGGTAGTCAAAAAGGTATGTTTGCATACAAAGGAAGTGTCCTTATTGATGACAGACAAAAGAATATAGATGCGTGGGAAGCACACGGTGGTACAGGAATACTACACACGAGTGCAGAAGATACCATCAACCAGTTAAAAAAATTAAGAAGCGAACCATTGAAAGATCATGCTGGGAGTTATTACTCAGACATCGCCGATGACGCTTAAACGAATTCAACAATTAAGTTGAATAATGGTGAGTATGGGAATGCTCATCGCTTATATTAGGAGAAATATATAATGGCTTTATCCAAAACGCAAAAAGTGTTAAACCTACTTTCAAAAGGTAAAAATGTAAAATGGACTACAATTAGAAACCGTTTTGACTTAACTTCACCAGCTAGAACAATTGGTAAGTTGCAGTCTCAAGGACATGTAATCTATACTAACCGAAATACTTCAGGTGTTTCTTTTAGAATGGGAACCCCTTCTCTTGCAATCTTAGCCGCAGGGCAAGCAGCAGTTAATGGTGGTTCACTATTTACATACGACAGCTAAGAGTAACTTTTTAGTTGACTAAATAATAGACACACTTCGGTGTGTCTATTTGTAATAGAGGACAATATGATGAAGAAAATAGGTATCTTTAGACGATTTTGGGACTGGATAAAACATTGGTTTTCTCCACGGTATAAGATCACAGTTTTTAGAACGAATGAGTTCACTGAAAACGTGTACAAAGAATCGTATATATCTAGACGGATTCTCATCCAAAAAATTAATCATCTTAAATTCAAAGATGAACATAAAAAGATAGTTGAACTTCGAGCAGCGAAAGGTTTAGACTATCGTATAGTGGAGTTATAACATGAATCAGATTCTAATAGGAGTAATACTAATCTTAGGGTTGGGATCGTATTATCTCTACAACCAAAACATCACCCTACAATCCAACAATGCAAAATTGGAATATGCAGTAGAAGAACAACAACAGGCCATGGCGGCAATCCAAGAGAGTTTTGAGAAGCAGACAAAAGCATTGACGAATATGTCAAGAAAAAATGCAGAGATCGAAGCTGACAAAGAACGATACCTATCAATCCTTTCAAAACATAATTTTGAACAACTCGCAACTGCAAAGCCGGGATTGATGGAAAAGAGATTTAACAAAGGCACAGTTGAAGTAATTGAGGGAATAGAAGATGACACTAAGAATATTAGCGATCTTGAGTCTACTGATAACAACGACTAGTTGTTCATTGTGGCCTGCAAAGGAAATACAGATTATATCCAAACCAGTAGAGATTGAGATCATTCAACCTACACTACCTAGACCCCTTGATTTACAACCACCTAAGTGGTATGTCGTATCAGAGGCACGAATTGCAAATCCATGTAACAAGGTAACCCAAGAAGACGGTACAGAGAAACGACCTAAAGCATGTGACCAAGTAGACAGACAGAATCCTGAATGGAAAGAAGGATACACTTATCTAGATAGATTTCTAGATGATATGAAGGATCAGAACAGTGGTGATGTAGTATTCGTTGCAACTACTGTTGGTGATTACAAGGTTATGATTAAGAATAACCAAGAGATTAAGAGATACATCAAACAGCTTGGTGAAGTGATTGTAGTGTATCGTAACGTGACAATGAGTGACGGACAGAAAGGAATAGTTGCCGAAGTTAAGAAATGATACCACAGGCATTCAATGAAGTACTAACACTTGAATTCAAATCATTTACATCGAGGATGTGGTTAGATTATTGTGACGAGAATAGTGCATTCGGTTCTCATTACGAGGACTACCCTACATACTTAGTAACAAATTTTAAGTATTTAATAAGACGATTTAATGCAAATAATAATCATGAAGATTGGAATGTAAAATAGGAAACACTTATATTATGAAACCCCCAGTAATGGAAGATTCACCCACTATGGTGGAACTACCCAATCCCTCACAACCGAAGGGAACATTCACAGGTAAACCACCAACTGCACAATTTGGAGTAGGTGATCGTGTAAAACCACATACAACTGTATCTGCAGTAGTAGAACCTGAACCTGAACATGGATATGCCCCTGCCGCGGGTGAAATCCTATCTCTATTCTCAACACCATTTCTTAGAGGTGTTATAGACCTCGATACAGAGGTTATTGCACAAGACTGTCGGTTACTATGCGATCAGGTTGCAGAGAGAACAGGTTACAACCCTCAACATGAATACACTACCTATTTCGATGACGATATAAGGACATCCATGCATGATATGGGGTGGTTCAAAGACTTCTCAAACATCATTAAAGATTCCTATGTAACATTTGTTACAAACATGTTTCAACACCCAGTGAGTCACCTAGAAAGAGATGACATACACTTGTTTGCATGGGTAAGTCGTTACACTGGGGCCCATCAACATGAAGCACACAACCATGTAAACTGTTTAATATCAGGAACCTACTATATTAAGAACACGGATGAGGTAACTCAACCGATCAAATTTTGGAGTCCTAACCATGGGGTTATTTCCAATCACCAGTCAGTAGAGAGACCTCAAGAAAGAGATAACATGCCTAATATGGTATTTGATGGTGTCCATGGGAGTGACTCAACCATGTCATATTACCCACAAGAGGGACAGTTCCTTCTATGGCCATCATATATACTACACTCAGTTCCACCAGTGATGGGTGATGTGCCTGAAGACTATGAACGAATTAGTATATCATTTAACCTCAAACACAGGGTAGAGACTGACAGTAACACTACAGGAGACAATATGAGTTATAGTTTTTTTGAAGAGGAAGTAACAAATGAGGGAGAAGCACATGTTAAATAAAACCTTCTCGATGGATGAGTTATTTCAGATCAGTCCACAATTGGATGCCCACTTCGATGGGACGGTACTCACCATAGACAACTTCTATGAGAACCCTGAGATACTCCATGACTTCATTTCAACTCGTAGTTATCCTCTATGGAAATACAGTACAGAACGAGAGAGTAGAAATGGGGTAGACTACAACGATTGTAGGATAACCGATAAGGTAGCTCACCCAACAAGAATGTATTTCAATGAGATGGATAGAATTGTATCTCTTTGTCGGCAACATTGGCATAAGGGAAAATACGAATGGGATTTAATTCAGGAGTTTAACTGTTTTCAAACCATTACACAATTTGACCCCGAATTACAACACTACCCACACACAGATTCAACACTGGATACCCCTGATGAAGAAGCAACACTGAATATGATTGTCTACATGGACAAGGTAGAAGACGGTGGAACTGCATTATATGGTGGTACATGGTTAAGTAATGATGAGGATAGGAACCTTTTATATCCAGTAAAAAAGAGGTTTGATGTAGATCAACTCATCCCTGCAAAATTCAATCGATGTGTCATATTTCCTGGCAATAGAATCCACGGAGCCTATATTGATGACTACACTAAATACTCAGGTGAAAGTTGGAGATACACTCAAGTGCAATTTCTAACTCCAGTAAGAAATGTAAGAGACGAAAGGAATAACTAAATTATGAAAAACCCACCCATATTAATCGTAGGACATGCGGCACTAGATGAAGAGTGTTGTGAAGCAATAATCCAACTCCATGAAAAAGCACCGATGACTGAGGTCGTTGAAGGTGACAGACATAACGGTCACTTCATAGCTGTCAACGAAGAAGACGGTAACAGGATGAAGTATCTAGACCCCATGGGAAGAATTTCTTATAATGTAGGATTTGATAACGCTGATTTTGAGAAGATCATGTCATGGATAGAGGATGTCATACCATGGAATGAAGATTTCCAAAATGTATCATTCATGCAAATAATCCAGTATCCAATGGACTCTGCTATGCCTTTTCACCAAGATCAAGCAGATAGTAATGATACAGGTACTATTATATTCAACTTAAATGACGATTTTAAGGGTGGACGGCACATGGTTGACGGTCACCAACTGATTCCTTTTACAGGAACAATGATAGCATTTAATAACTCCACTGAACGATGGCATGGAGTTGACCCAATTCTCGTAGGGGAACGATGGGTACTCGCACTATGGTTTGACCGAGGCGATGATAACGATGATAATGAAGTTCTCGGTGCGATGGAAGCCGCTAACGATGAACAGAACGAAGAAATTAAAGTATTCCCAAAGGCTATACTTAAACAATAAACAATATGCAACACCAAGCGACCATGAAATGTGCAGTATGTTTAGATGATGTCCGAATAGAAGACATCAAATATCATACCCCCGATGGGGACAAAATATTTTGTGGGCCAAGTTGCAGCCTTAAATATCACCAAGGAAAGGAAAATGAGAAAACAAATAACAATATTAAAGATTTTAACAACACTAACAGCAATAGCACTGACACTACAAGTGGTTGAACTGTTTATACTATAGGAGAAAGACCCGATGCCCATCAAATTAAGACAATCACAAACACAGAGGATTGATAGGCGATCAGAGAAAACAACCACAACACATTACTGGATGAAGGGTCAAACAGTAGATGTGTTAATAGAGGAATTGGTCAAATGTTATGAAACAGATGACCATGGAAGAGAGGTTACCAAGAAGGGTAAGGGAAAACTGAAAATGAAGATACTAAACGAGTTAGTACGAAGAGAAGTTAAACCTTACAAAACACACTTTAAGGTAAGTAAATAAACAATATATTATGAAGGAGAACAACGTGAAATATATATTAACTGGCCTATTAGCTTTAGGCCTATCAACACACGCACTAACAGATCATCTAAGTTTTGATGAGACTAGTTTTAGTGGTGATATCAACTATGCATCAGATTACATCTTTAGGGGTGTATCTCAAGCAGGTAAACCAGTCGTATCAGTAAGTGCAGTCGTATCAGACTTGCCCGCTGGTGCATATGTCGGAGTATGGAGTAGTGATGTAGACTTCTCTAGAGACGGCGACAGTGAAACCACAAGAGAAGTAGATTTCTTTGGTGGATTCGTAACACAGATAGCAGACAACCTTACGGTTGACTTAGGATACATAAGATATCAGTACGATGGAATCGTAGACGATATTGAAGAGGTGTATGCAGTAGTCAATTGGGGTAACCTGACACTATCGAACTATACAGATACAAACACCCATGACAACTACGCAGAAGTAGGATACTCATTCGGGTGGTTATTTGGTGATGCATTTGATGTATCATTTATCTATGGTCTCTATGATGAGGATGACACATTTACTATGTTATCGGCGTCAAAGAATTTTGGTTCATCTGACCAGTGGACATTTGGGGTATTGATTGGTGAAGATGTGCTTGACGGACAAGCATCTAATTCAATCCATGCAAGTATAAATTATAACTTCGGATTTACGAGGGGGTAACACCATGAGTTGGTGGAATACAGTAACAGACTTCTTTGGGTTTGAATGGGTCAGAGCAAGAGACGAGAAAGGTCGTTTCGTTGCAGATGATAAATCAACACCTGATGTAGACGAGTCTAAAAAGAAGGTCTACAAGAAGAGAGTACCTAGAACAGGGTATGCAAAACCCAAAAAAGCATCATCTAAGAAGGAGATGTTGAAGGGTGACTCTAAGTAGAATCTAGAATAGTCGGTTCGGGTTCCGACTGCAGTTGTCAGATGATCGATCATTATCAGTAATGACTGTAGTACAAAAACCCACCATTTTTTATGGGGCTGTAGCTCAGTTGGGAGAGCGCTTCCCTTGCACGGAAGAGGTCGTAGGTTCGATCCCTATCAGCTCCACCATTATGCTAAACCAAGAGGAAAACATTATGGACGAAATGACATTCGTGGACTACAAGTTCTATCTGAATGGTCAAGGTGACATAGCATTTGATGAAGGTCTCGATACCCATCAATTGCGTGTAAGACAAGGTGATCTACTCAGAGTGAGTAGAGACGTTGAAGGACGAATATGTCTACAACGGTATGGTCATGTCTCACCACACGAAAATGACTAAATACATTTGAACGAGTAATAACCTGTCGAGACGATCAAAAGTCCAAAGGTTATGAAAGTACATACATAATAAGGAGATATAAATGCAATATATAGCATCAATGTCTGCCTCGATACATGACAATTACGCCATCTTATCCCGCAGACATCTAAAACCCACATGGAAAAAATTCAATAAGTTATTGAAATCTGGCCGGTTCGACAAGGTAGTTAAGACGTTTATCTTATAAACCCCCTTGTCAAAGATGAGTTGGGGTAGTATAATAGACTAATGGTGGAGTACTAAATACCTCTACAAACAACAACTGAATATATTATTAAGGAACAAGAATGGCGACTAACATTATAATGCATCAGAAGTCTAACATGACTGCTGAAACAATCAACACCTCATTTGTACGACTCAAGAAACTTAGAGTTCAAATGATTCAAGCAGGACACAATGAAGTATCGTTTTTCTGCCTCAAAGATAGAGCGTGTCAAACTGGTGGACTACTGGATTGGATTACCCCAATTCTTTACGATGCTGACCCTCTCATTACTGATGAGTCCTATTACCAATTAACGGTCTTAGCCGATCACCCCCAACTTGCAATAGACCATTGTAAGAATATCTTGTGGAACCCTGCATTAATTCCCCTAGACCTATGTCAAACTGCTATCCTCGCCAACCTACCATCAAAAGGGGACATCAAGAATATACCCGATAGCGTAGAGTTAGACGCTGCCACCCTAGTCACCATTAAAGAGAATGCACTACCCTTCATAGAGATGCCGATGAAATGGTGGGACTTTGAAGATGATGATGACATAGACACTGAATTCAAGGGACAATGGTATTTTGCCTTTGTCAGTGAAGAACTCAAGGACATAAAAACCACCTTCATGGCTGATATCACAAACACTATAGACACCTATAGTGCAATAGGTGGTGTTCAAGGATTTATAGAATCCCAATACAAGGGAGTTGTCCTACCCACCAAATGTGGTCAGTTCACCCCTTACTATATCAACAACGAAGAGAAGAATTTAGAACTTAACGAACAATGGGAAACGAAGATCAGACATTATTTCCCTACTGAGTGGTATCCACCCGATCAGTCAGAAATGGATGCACCCCTGTTTTCCTATGACCACGAATGGAGAGACGTGTCAAAACAAGTACGATTCTTGTTCATGGATGACAACAACGGTGAACACGATCAGAAATCTGATTTGTATGCACGACTATGGTTCCTATAACGCCCTTAAAGTTGCGCCTACCCTCGGGCGAAGCGCTCGTTAACGGCGTTATAGGAAATAAGGAACATCTAATTTTCGATCAATTCCTCACGGACGAGGAATGCAATCACATTGCTACCATACTCAAACGAGACGAACATAAGATTTTGCGTATACCGAATCACGAGGATACTGGTTACACAGGAACCACTTCTAAATATTCGGTATACAATCTGTTAAATCATGGTGATATTCGCCCCCTGAAACTACCCGATAGACTATTCAACTTATCCCTATTTTCACATTGCACTGAACTATGGGTGCAATGTTGGGGTAACGTATTGCATCAAGGACAAGAATTGTCCACTCACATGCATAGCTCCGTAGAACAACCATTGAATTTGTGTGCCACGTCCATATACCTAGAAGGCCCCGAACCTTCTTATACACATTGGGAAGACACTGGCCAGACCCAAAACATTCAGGGACAACTCAACGTGGTCGGACAACACCACGAACACTCAGTCAAACCCAATATACACACACAACCACGGATTTCTATGGCATTGGATATTCATTGGGAGTATAGTCCTCTCATGATCGAAAACAACACCAAACGATTCATGCACATTCAGAGAAAGGAGAAGGTACTGTACGAATCAGACTATGAGGGTATGCCCATAATCGTTAAAGAAACTAACGACACCACCAAATTATACTTCGGTCACCAGTCGAAAATAGTCCAAACGATAATCTCAAAGAAGAATCCTCTCACACTATGGCACACCTATAGTAAGCAGTTATGTGAAGTGACCAAACGAGTGAAAGACCCAAAAAATGCATTGGTACTTGGATTGGGGGGTGGAATCATACCCTCATGGTTACTTGCAAACACTAAGTGTAAGGTTGATGCGGTTGAGATCATACCCGAACTCGAACACATAGCACAAAAATACTTCCACATGCCCAAGAGTATCAATGTCATTATAGACGATGCATTTAAATTCGTGCAGGACACTTCAAACACCTATGATATTATCGTTGTCGATCTATGGGAACCCACAGGGGACTTTATGGAGAAGTTTGATGATGCATTCTATAATGGATTAAAACAGATTCTCAGAAACCCTAACGGCTGTATTGCAATCAACACCTTATTTCGTATGGATAGGGAACGCCATGACGAGTACCTACTACGACTTAAAAAGGAATTCACATCCGTAACAGAATGCCTCAACCCTTACCCCAAGAGCAACAATTGTGTCATCTACTGCAGTAATAACACCATAAATAACACATAAAGGAAACAATTAAACATGAAATTTGACAGTAACAACCCCAAAGTATTGGTACACTACGAAACGAGCAACCCCTTAGCCTCTGAGATGTTCGAATACCTAACCGACAAAGTCCCCTTCATGGATGAGGTAGGAGATTCAAACACTTACGGAAGTTGGGTACACCACACGGACGAGCATGGACTCTTTGACATCTACTTCCACCTGATAGACAATCCTACCCTCACAGAACCATGGTTAGAATTAGGAGAGGCCATCAGCCACAAAACCTATTTCGTAGACACCACAGGAACGCTGGAGAATATACCCACGAATGCGTCCGTCATCGTAGAAACCACACCCGCGGAGCTATGGGAACGAGTCAAACGAGAGTATCTTGAACGGTGACCTACAACAATAACTACACCGAACCCAACATAGACAACGGAATAACGGTCAGTAGAAAGAATTCAGAGGTCATCGGTAATACCTTTACCCCTGATTGGAGTAAAAACACTCACCTTTGCTATGGGGGTGGAGATCACTTCCATGAGGGAACCACAAGAACAAGACGTAGTACCGTAGAACACTTCAACATCCCCCTAAACTATAAGGAACTCCAACACCTTACCACAGGGGATCATTCCACACTTCACCACCAACTCAAAGAACGTCTAGGAATAGACCTACACACGGTGTACGATATCGATAGAGTATGGATAGCTCCTCATAACACATGGGAACCAATAGGAAAGGGGTCTTATTAACCCAACTGAGAGAAGTATCGTCTAATCATATAGACCCGACAATAGGCAACCACGGTCATGATTGCCGTCACCGTAGTACCAATGTAAAATGCACTGTCCCATTCGAGGATATTCATGAAGAGAAACAGCAGAGAAAGATTCAGAGGGTAGTTAATTAACAACCCAGTACCTACTGCTGTCATTGTTTCTTTGTGTATTTTACGAGACTTCTTAGACATACCTATAGTATAACACACTGAGAGGCCTATGTATAGGGGGTTTTAATATAATTCTGAGAGTCTTATGGTGAGAGTGATTAAAAGTGGGGAGAAGTGTGTCAAAGTGGGGGAATAATAATGGAATGTAAGGGGTGATACTGAGAGTATTACTTTTTGGGTATCGGTGATGTTGTTAAGGGGTACAAACACGAGATTTAGTCGGGAGTCAAGTCGGAGCGTTGCCTAAATGGTGCCGCTGAGACCCTTATCCCATAGGTATCTCAGAGCGCCTGCTAGAGGACAGTGCATTTGGTGATGTGAATGCACTTAGTGTCATCTATGTGCAGGGCATTCAGCTCCTCTTGAGAGATAAACGTAGCGTCTTCCGTCCATTCTTTGTCCGTCCAGTTCTCTAGTGTCTCTCCTAGACGGTGGGTTTGTGCAATCCAGTTGTTATATCCTTCTAGTGACATGATACATAGGCCTCGTCTGAACTCATGGGGGATCGATTGAGTGCAATTTGTATGTTGACCTTCTCTGCGTACTCATGAGCGGCCATCTTTGTCTTGAATATCTTTGCACATAGGGGTCGGTGAGTGTGTAAGCAGCTGATTCGGTAGTAGAAAAACATTATACACTCTCCATTTTCAGTTTTGTGATTGCACTTCGTAGTTTTGCTTCCTTACGAGGACTAGCCGGCAGTGATATCCCTCTATTTTGTCCTATTAGAGGGATGCGATCATCCTCTATAGCCCATATCTCTGAAACCATCTCAGTCCGTTCTTCTTTTGTCATCTCATTCCACTCTTTCATCATCTTTCTCTCATTATTTAATATACAAGTATTATATCAGAAATGTGGGGTCATTGTCAACACTTTTCTGCACCTATATTCGTTTTCTTTGCACACTTATCTGCACCACGCAGCGCTTTGAGTTTCCCACGGAGAATGTATGCTTCATTGTCGGGTCTTTGTTCCTGAAACCCTTACCACCACTGGGTTTCAGAGCGGTTGACAATGGGTCACACTTTATGTTATACTATGTATATAATGGAGATTAAGCGAATGATATAGAGTGACGGCGGTGCGAGGCAATGTCGATACCTCACTGTATAGACTGCAAGAGTCTGAATTTTTGGAAACACTACTAGTGTCTCTGAGATTTCTTTGAGCTAAAGTTATCCACAGAGTTATCCACAAAAAGTTATCCACAGAGTTATCCACAGGCGCCCCTCGGTTGGCGTATCACCTGTGGCCACAGCTTAAACTGAGTCGGCCTGGTATGAAAATCGAATGAGCGCTCCCTTGATACACCTAGTGTACAGGGTACGTCAAACGGTGTCGCAGAAATAACACTTGACAATGCCTCCGATAAACTGTTATACTATAGGTATGATAAAGAATCAAGAAAATAAATTGATCGCGACCCACCTTGCCACAGGTCAGTCTGTAGAGATAGACCTCACTGACAAAGAGATGGTGTATGCAACCTGTAAGGACGTGTGCATCAACGAGTGCTGGGACTTCTTAGACAGCCTAGTGGACAACAGGACAGGGATTAAGATCATCGATGAATTGCAGATAGACTTCATCGTGGTTAACGGAATTAAAAAGGTTTTCCACTAGACACACAGACCTCACCATGGTATAATAACTGTATGGTTTAAAGAAATGAATCAAAGGCAATACTAGAGTGCCTATGAAAGTCTAGTAGGGTGACGGCCGAACGTCATTAAGTTCTGATAGAGCAGAGGGGTTATGAGAGTGACCCCCCTTTACTGTTAGATAAGGATATGATATAATATGAAGACAAACGTAATTGGAGCAGAACGGTGGACTACTGTAGATGTATACAGTATACCAAAGGACTCTACGCGTATGGCAGGAGCATCGATGCTAGAGCGTCGCACTAAGACCCCTGTAAGCCTCTCTGAGGGACTTGCAGTGTGTCAAGAGTACGAGGGTCAGGGTCATGTCGTAGAGCTCCGTAGAGTGACGTAGAGAGAGAGCGTCTTAAAACAGTGCTGTGGGACTCCTAGACTCTTTTAGAAGCGACCTAGACCCCCACCCTAATTGTATTCAAAGATTATTCTAAGTGATATCAAAAAATTTCTCAGGTAAAAATTATGACTAAAAACAAAAATGAATAATTCAGAGCAATGGAAAAAGAACTCCGATGAATGGGTCAAGACCATGGAAGCATCAAGAATTAAAAAAGAAGAATACAACAAGTATCGTATCACCACGAAGAACCCATTATCCTACAGAGATTGGTTGGCCATGGGAGAAATATCATGAGTCACAGTGCAATGTTTAAAGCAATGAATCGAGAGAAGTCTGCATGGATTCTTAAATGGGTCGCAAGTGTATGTCTAGTGATAGGAATGAGTGTTCGTGCAAGTGGTATACCCGAACTCGCTATATTTGATTTAACATTTTCCTTCGTGGGTATATGTGGTTGGTTGACGGTGAGTATTATATGGAATGACCGTGCATTGATATTATTAAATGCAACTGGGTTTCTGATTTTATTGACTGGTTTAATTAAATACTTTTTCGTGGGAGTCTAAATAATATCATGATAGATTTTTTATTAAGTATACTGACCTTTCCTTTTTGGTTAGTGTCTACCTTTTTCATTTACGCTTTTGGAATTGTGTTTTACTATGGCATCTATGTGTTGTGTCGTGTGTACATCTACGAGGCACATTGGGATACCATTAAAGACAAGGTCTTTACAAGAACAGAAATGAAAACCCATAGGGAGCCCTCTCGTGTCTACACCAAGGCAGAAGATTATAAGACACCAAAGGACTACTCACCGAAACACGATGATATAGAGGATTATATAAATTAATATGCAAGACGCAAATATTTTAATACACATAGGATACGTTGTCGCACTCGTGTGGTTTGTATTCCGTAACGGCCGTAAGAGTGGTCGTAAAGAACTTTGTGAGGAATTCATGGAGAAGGGACTCATTACAGAAGCTAAACTCATGAAACACTACCCACCACCCCCTGAAATTAAAGACGATTTGAAAAACCCCCCGAAAGAATAGGACAGTATAATGAATGAAACAAAGAAAGACAGTGAGAAAGTCATTTCGGATGAGACTCAGCAGAACATAAGAATCCTAGGGATTAATATTTCACATGACGCGTCTATTGCAGTCATCGATAACGGTGTCGTAACCAGTGTCTACGAAGAGGAACGCTGTCGCAGGACGAAGTACTGGGCTCCCCATGGGGATAAGGAAACACTCTACCAGTGTATCGAGCAGAAGAACCTAGAAGAGATTGATGAGGTGGTCTTCACTTCATTTGATCGCAGGCAGTTTAATGTTGTGGTCTCACCCACGATCAGTCTCGACAGAATGAAGTCTCGTGAGTTTATTAGAAAATTAGAAACACAACAATTGTCTCGAGCTCGGTTAGAAGAGTTGGTAGAAGAATACCCCGATGATTTCTCTATTGAGAAAATCTATGAGAACGATGAAGACCAAAGAATCATGGATGACATCGCAACCAATCAGTTAGGATTATCTTCAGAGGAATACCTCTACAATGTAGATCACCATGTCCACCATGCCTATTGTGGATTCGTTCAGTCAGAGATGGAGAATGCATTGGTCATTGTCATGGACGGTGGTGGCTGTCAGAAATATTACGACACACATCCTGCTTACCAAGAAATTGAATCCATTTATTATGCTACCAAAGGTGGGATGGAACCCTGTTGGAGTCGATTGTCGAACAGTCGTTTCATCGGGGACTTCGATGAGTTCTTCCCCAACGAATGTCACGCAGCTGGTCTCTGTTACTTAGATGAAGAGGAACATAGGGATGGGGTTGATCTTTGTTTTACTTCTCGTCCTAGCGCTGGTATGAACTTCAGTAACATGTCTCTAGCACTAGGGACGGATGACCAAGGTCGAGCAGCTGGAAAAGTGATGGGTATGGCATCCTACGGAAAACCTTCTCAGAATATATTCAACAAGTATAATGTCAGTCAACAATTGGAACTCGATTCCTACGACCATACGGTGGAGATCATCAAACGTGCTATTGACTATGCACCTGATTGTAGGAACATTGTTCTCAGTGGTGGGTACTCTTTAAACTGTACCAACAACTACAAGTACTTAGAGGCCTTCCCTGATTATCAAATCTTCGTTGACCCTATTCCCCATGATGGTGGAACGGCAGTCGGAGCTGCATTGCAGATGTGGGAAAATATTAATAGTAATAATGTTTCTAATAATGTACAAAGTACATTTAATGAAACAAATGAAGAGGATAACGACACTTTACCCGACTGGCCAGAGATAAAAGATGATGAACCACAGATCACCCCTTTAGAGTGGAGTGCAGATAAATGATTACAAGAATAGTAAGAGACTTAGATGACATCGTTGATTTAATTATTGATGAGAAACAAATCGTTGCGATCTTTCAAGGTGAAGGTGAGTGGGGCCCTAGAGCGCTAGGTAACCGTTCTATTCTATTTGACCCTAGACATAAGGAAGCTAAACAAATCGTCAACAGTGTGAAGAAGAGAGAGTCCTACAGACCTTTTGCAGGGAGTGTCATGGCAGAACATGCTCATGAGTATTTTCACATGTTGCAATTAAAAGAATCCCCATGGATGTCCTTTGCGATTCAAGCAAAAGATATTGCCTACGAAAAAGTACCGACACTGGTACACGCAGATGGGACTTGCAGAATTCAAACGGTCACAAGAGAACAGAATAAAAACTATTACGAATTAATTGAAGCCTTCTATGAGAAGACTGGTGTCCCGATGATTTTTAATACTTCGTTTAACTTGGGTGGTGAAGCACTGGTTGAAACAATTCAAGATGCTATTGACACTTGCAACCGTTCTGAAATTAATTACCTCTATATTCCTGAAGACCAAGACTTTGATATCCCCTTTGAACAATTGAAATATAAATCATTGGAAGAGATAAACAAAAATAAAGGGGACATGGAATAGATGATTTCAATTCGTTTGGTTTTAAATACTAAATAGTAAGATGATAGAAGTTACAGACATTGCAATTGCAAAACTCATAGAGAAGAAAGTAGACTCAGTTAGAATGGGTGTTACTGGTGGTGGGTGTAGTGGTTACGAATACGTTTTTGTCGAAGACGAATTTAAAGACGGAGACGAAGTAATTGATTACGGTAAGTTTAAATTTCTGATAGATAGAATGAGTCAACCCTTTTTAAGAGGGGTGACATTAGATTATATTAAAGAAGGATTGAATGAAACATTTACGTTTCAGAATCCAAATGAAGAAGCCAGTTGTGGCTGTGGAGTGAGTATTACATTTAATGAAGACATCGTCAGCGAAAGCCAAAGGGCGTAAACTACAACAGTGGTTTGCCCAAGTAATGGTTAATACACTTAACCTACATGAGGAAGATTTAGAATCTAGACCGATGGGGTCACAGGGTGAGGATATTATTATGGGTCGAGAGTCAAGGGAACAGTTTCCGTACTCAATCGAATGTAAAAACCAAGAAGCTGTTAACGTATGGAAAGCTTACGAACAAGCTGAAACAAATTGTAAGGGGTACGAACCCCTAGTAGTGATTAAACGAAACCGAAGTAAACCACTAGTGTTAGTGGATGCTGAACACTTCGTTGCACTACACAAAAGAGAAACGAATGAAATCATTTAACGAGTCAAGAATAGTCCAAGAGGCACCTGAGAAGAACTACAAGTTAGTTCTCATTTCTCATGATGATCCTAATGACACTAATGATACTGGTGTCCTGATTAGAGACACCGCTAAGAAGATGGGCATTGAAGTACACCTATGTGAATTCATGGGAGCTTACCTTACTAGGAAGGGGAAGAAGACATTCCTCAATTCATTTAAAGTCAACAAGGAAGGTGATATAGAAACATTAGGTGGTGATAAAGGTATCACCGATGGTAAAGATCACATGCAAGAACCTATCGAACTGGATGACAACACTCTCATCATGGTCAGAGGTATCGGAACAAGTGGTATCAGTGGTAACGCATCGTGGAAGAACTTAGCATTTCAACTTGAACAAGAAGGACATTCAGTCGTTAACTCTACCCAGTGTCATTGGTATTGTGCAGACAAAGACCTCAATCAATATATGTTTGAGAAAGAACACTTCACCACCCCCATTACTACAAGGATGACTCATTCAGAAGATGGTGTTGAAGCCATGAAACGAATTGGTGATGAGTTCCCTGTAATATTAAAAACAGGAACAGGAAGTCGTGGTATAGGTGTAGTGTACATTGAGTCTCATAAAACCCTTAGAGCAATCGCACAATTATTATATCGTGAGTCAGAGTGGACAGATATTCTTTTACAAGAGTTTGTAAAATGTAAATACGATGTTCGTGCAATTGTTTGTTGTGGTGAAGTGATCGGTGCAATGAAACGTCCAATCGTGGATGGAGATTTCAGAAGTAATGTTTCACAAGGTTCAAAAGCAGAAGCAATGGAGTTGACCGAAAAAGAAATTGCAGAATGTATCAGAGCTGCAGATTGTGTCGAAGCAAAAATATCAGGAGTGGATTTTATTCCTGCGACAGACAGAGAGAAAGGTGAACCAATATTCATTGAAGTAAATTCAACGCCAGGCTTAAAAGGAATTGCAGAAGTCATTCCAAACATAGTGAAGGATGTCCTGAAGTGTTTTTATAATAGAGAGTTTTGGAAATAGACTTGACAATGGGTTGAACATTTTGATATACTAGATACAATAAAACTTCAACTAGAAAATATATATGATGACAAACACAATATCAATACAAGACCGATGTGCAAATAAAGCCTTAGATGCTTTCGGTGAAATAGAATACCAAATAGACGAATACCTTGCACGACCCTTTGGAAGTGACTGGGAGTGCATTAGGTATTTAAATAAACTTGCATATTCCCCCATGGTAATAAAATACATGAGGGGTCAATTATCTGACATGGTCACCGAAGTAAAAAATAAAGAAGGGTGTGAACAGTTAGAGGAAGCCTACAGCTTCCTAAACAAATCAGAAAAGAAAAAATTCCTAACATTCCTAGATTCAATCGAAAGTGATATTGCACGATACCTTGTAACTAATAAAACAAGACGTAAAGCAAAAATTAAAACCCCTGCACAGATGGTTGCTAAACTCCCTTACCTTAAACAAGACCACGAGCTGGTGTCGATTAATCCTGAAGAGATTATTCGTGCAAGGATGTTATACACTTATAATATTAAGACAAGGAGACTAGCATCTTACACTGGACATTTATCTGTCAAAGCAACCAGTATTATAGGATTTGATAAGAGTGAAGAAAAGACCTTGACAGATCGTAGGCTTCTTGATAGAATGGTACAAGGTGGTAATATAATTGCATCGGGTTTCATGGACGAATTAAAAACCAAGTCATATGAACCCAGTAAGATAATTACCAAAAATACAATATTATTAAAAGTGATTAAATAATGATTCTAATAGATTTTACCCAAACCATAATAGCAGGTTTGATGGCACAGCTCAAGATGAACAATGGTGAGGTGTCAGAAGATATGTTACGACATATGATATTGAACTCTGTTCGTGTTTATCAGAAACGATACTCTAATGAATATGGTGAGATCACTTTATGTACGGATGCACCCAATACATGGAGAAAAGAATTCATGCCATTGTATAAAGCAAACCGTAAGAAGACTAGAGATAAATCAGACCTAGACTGGGGTATGTTATTCGAAACACTTAATAAAGTTAAACAGGAAATCAAAGAGAACTTCCCATACCGATATATGTATGTTGAACGTGCAGAGGCAGATGACATCATCGCCATCCTAGTTAAACATGCAAAAGAACCAGTGATGATAGTCAGTGGAGATAAAGACTTCCAACAGTTACACAAGTATGACTATGTGAAACAATGGAGTCCCAACCTAAATAAACTAATAGATTGTCCCAACCCTGAATTGTTTCTTAGGGAACATATTCTAACTGGGGACAAATCAGATGGCATTCCAAATATATTATCTAATGATGATTGTTTTGCAGAAGGTATCAGACAGACACCTTTAAGAAAAGGTATAAAAGATAGTTACCTCAGAATGACCATTGAAAAAGACGATAAATACTATCGGAACTATTTAAGAAACCAAACTCTTATTGACCTAGAGTTCATTCCTCAAGATTTAGAGGATTGTATCTTAGACGAGTTTTCAAAGACTGCACCTGTAAGAGGGAAAGTATTTGATTACCTAAGAACACATAGGTTGAATGAGTTATTAAATCATGTAGAGGACTTTACGTTATGACAGAAAAGAAAGGAAGAGGGCGTCCCAAGGGAGCTCCAAATAAACCGTTAATGGAAATTGATACAAAAAGAAATACACTTCTAAACAATGCAGATGTTGTTGAAATTTTGAGTCAAGCAAACCTAGTTGCACCTGAGAACGAAACCCATGCAGTCAATGGACTTATGGTATTCGGTAAAAAGAATGGTGCAATCAAACCAATCCTACAGTGGGTCTTCTCTTCGAAGATCAACTCAACCTTGCCTGAAGGCAAGACTCCGTACAAAAGTAATGATGCACCAGCAACAGACTTAGCTGAAACCAGTCTAAGGTTTGAACACAGGTTATTCAAGTATTTTGTAACAGAGCAGATTCCTATGACAAAGCGTGAAGCTATGTGGATAGGTATGTTGGAAGGAATACCTACTAGGGAAGCAGAATTGATGGACTTAGTAAAAGACGGTAAGTGGCCGTTTAAAAATATCACTGGTGAGATCGCGAAGAAAGCTTTCTCTGACATTAACATTTAATAAATATAAGAGTAGTTCGAGACTATAGATATAATTAGGACTGGATTGAACGAGTCAATAAAAACTTTTTTAGTCGTATACTGCTCCATGGGAATTGAGGAAATTTAATAATGAATGACATGGATAAAAATCAAACAATGTTCGCTCAAGAGCAGGTTGTTTCTGAACCTACAGAAATAGAAAAAATACAAAACAGAGTAGCTAACTTTGCTGTCAGGGTAAAACCTAATACGGCCGAAGCAATTAGTGCTACTCTACAAATGTGTTTATCTAAAGGTATGTTTGGAATAGACGATCTAGATGCAGTGGTTACAATTCGTGAAGAGATCACAAAGGGGTTAATTGAGTACCGTAGTACAGTTGAAAATGCACAGAAACAATTAGACAGTGCAGTAGAAGAACAACAAAAAGTATTACAGGCAGAAGCAGAAGCTAGAGTTGAAGCAGATAGACAAAGGTTAATTGACGAAAGACTTCTAAGAAAAAGAACTGAAGATCGTGTAGCACAAATGGAAGCAGCCCTTGCGAAAGCAGGATTGCACATAGACTTAAATGGTGACGGCATTGTTGGATTACAACAAGGACAACCTGAAGATACTCTAACTGCAAACGAACAATCACAAGTTGCTGAAATGTTAGCACAGTCTAAAGAAGCTGTTCATGCACCAGTTGATTCTTCTCCATATAAACACACTATGCCTGTACCACCAGTTGCACCAGTAGAACCAACCAAACCTCATCAAACTAGTAATGCATTTAAATTAGCACGGATGTTAAATCCTGTTAGTGAAGTTCCTGAACCTAGTGAATCAGAGATTATGCAATCGGAGCTAGAACCGATCTACCACCCAACCGAACATGACGAGTCTGATGATCTAGAAGATGCCAAACAAATTGAAGCAGAACTAGATGCAGTCCTTTCAGGAGAAAGAGTAATATCTGAAGACCCTGAATTTGTGGAACGAATAGAAAAGGCAACCAAGTCCTTTAAAGATTTTGTTCCCTCTGATGTAGTAGCAGGTGGTGTAGATACTGAATCCTTTATGGAAGAAGTTGCAAGTGTTGATCCTGATGTTGATCCCGATTCAGACTTCGAAGACTCTGCAGAATTTTATAATGGTGAAGAAGAAACTACCAAGACACCTATTGCAGCTGGAGTCTATGTTGAACATACAGAAACCCCTGATGAAGAACCTACCTTAGACATTGGGTATTCATCAAGTAACCCAATGGTCACAGCTGGTAATGCACCCAACATAACAGGTGTTGAAATTGGTGAGAATGATGTAGTCATTCGATCAGATGCAATTAAAATTATGGATGAAATTCCTACCCCTTCAGTTCAAGAAGAGGATGAGTTTGAAGAAGTTGTAATTCCTAATCGTGCAGAACTAAATGCAATGACTAAGAAACAACTTTCCAATTCAGCTGAGAAGTTGAGTTTCACTATAGACAAAAAATTAACTAAAGCGAAAATGGTTGACTCTTTTGAAGAACAATCCAATGTGTTGATTGAAGAATTAACAGCTGGTGAAGAATTCGTGAGTGCAACTGAGGAAGATGTCGATGGTGATGAGGATAGGAGAGACGGCGGATACTTTTAATTCTGTTGTTCGTGGTTTACATTTAAATGAAGTAAGTCCTCTCCATGAGGATAAACTTCGTGGTATCGAAGAGGATGTATTGAGATTCGATTTACCACACGATCATTCTATAAGGTTAGGAACTCTTCACAATGGAGAGTATATATTTGTTGTGCAAGAAGGAAGTCACATTCTTTTCTCAGCACACCAGTTAAATAAAAACCCCCTTAGATCAGGAGTTCTAAAAACCTTCTTACACAAAGAAAGGGGATTCCCTCGATCTGTAGAATTAGATGTCAATGAAGACGCACAGTTTGTTTGTATTCCTAAAGACCTAGCAGAAGGATTTGTTGTGGACAATAAAATTAATTATGAACTTATTAAAGAAACACCTGAAGTGGAACGACACATAAGATGCACAAGGATTACTAGTGTCGAATAACATCCCAACAACTGCAGTTGACCAACATGACTTTCTTGCTCACAGAAGAGAACAGGAAAAGAAACATTGGGCGAAAAAAACTGGAGAGTTAAATGAATTGGATTCAATCCTTACTGTTGAAGTTAACACTACTGAGTTGTGCAATCGTACCTGCGTATTTTGTCCAAGACACGACCCTAAAGTTTTCCCCAACAGGAATCTTCATCTTACGGTTAAAGGTGCTTGCACCATTGCGACAGAGTTAGGACGAAATAACTTTAGTGGTAAAATATCCTTTAGTGGATTCGGAGAGAATTTACTTAACCCAAACTTCCAAACAATCGTGAGAGAGTTCAGAACACATTTACCAAATGCAACACTAGAGTGTAACACTAACGGTGACAAACTTACTGTTGAATATGCAAGAGAATTAATTAACAACGGACTAGACTTGTTGTACATTAATCTATACGATGGGATTGAACAGATGACTCCCTTCGAAGATATGATGAACCTCGCAGGACTCAATGAGACACAATATAAATTTAGAATGCACTGGGGAGACTTTGATACCCATGGATTGATTCTAAACAACAGGAGTGGAACGGTTGACTGGGTTGGAATAGAAGAATCTAGTATAACCAGTCTAAAAGGAAAGCCCTGTCACTACCCTTTCTACAAAATGTTTGTGGACTGGAATGGAGATGTACTTTTCTGTTCTAACGATTGGGGAAGAGAACATGTTGTGGGTAACTTATTACAATCTACCCTACATGAAGTGTGGTTCAGTAAACCCATGAACAAGATCAGAAAGAGATTGATGAGGGGAGATAGATCACACTCACCCTGTAACAAGTGTAGTGTAGATGGTTCACTATTCGGCAAACAATCTTTTGAGATCGTCAAGGAGTATTATGAAAGTTCTAATAACAGGAAGTAGTGGACTAGCAAAAGTTATCGGGGATATGATAGCCGCAACTCCCTATGTTGGTTCTATACACATAATCAACCATGCTCGTATCGAAGATTTATTAATGTGGACTCCACCTGAGTGGAACGAGTATGATGCATTTATTAATTGTGCTCATTTAGACTTTCAGCAATGCAATCTACTAATGTTGGCCTACGAAGCATACAAAGAAGATGATAGTAAAACAATAATCAACATCTCATCTCGTGCAAGTCAGCCTAACATATCTAAGGGATACCTCTATGCGGCTCAGAAAGCCGCTCTACTGCATTTAAATAACAACCTAGTGTACAACTCAGACAAGAGATGTCGTATCACTACGATGAACCTAGGACTCTTAAATCACACTGACCTTCCTAGTATCTCACACAATGAGGTTGCAAGTTGGATATACAGTCACCTCACTACATCTAAACATGTAGACATACCTGAGATCACCCTTCAGAATAGGGCAAACTACATGACCATTCAACGTGATAAAGAAACACTTAGAGAACTAGAGAGATATACTAAATAATATTATGACTACAGAATATAACGACTTTGGTTTTACCGCTATGGATGCAGATGAACTTGCGTCCATTGATTCTAAGATTATCGAGAAGACTACTACTGCAACGGAAGTAATCAACAAACTCGATGATTTCGTAAGACCCCTACTTGAGAATCTTGCAAAGGATTCAGACAAGGACTATATCTATTGGCCCAATCGAGTAGAGATCATAAACAAGAAATTAAAAGAATTAGACGAAATTCAAAAAACCCTCTAGACAGAGAGTTGGGTTTATGTTATACTAAATACATATGATGATTAAAGGGGATTAGCTCCTTTAGCTTCAAAGCAGACAAACCTATTTCGAAAGATACCATGGTGAGTCGATACAAAGAACGACTTAATTGTCAATGTTCCGAGTATTTAAAAAGAGGAAAAACCCATGAGAGCAACAATCAACGCTTTTAAAACAGTCGTACCGTTTCAACAACCGACATTCAATAACAACCCACACTATCAACTAGACTTAACAATGAGTCTCGCGGAGAGTGGCTATCCAATTTATAAGACCAAAGAGTTCCTTCTTAAGGTACTAGCTGGTGCAATAAAAACAGGACAAGTTAATAAAGATTATGATATCTTAAGTAAACTTCGTGCAAGAAAGTTTAATTTAATGAAAATGATCTCTGCAGCAGCCGAGAAGGATTTACAAACCAAAGGTTATTCTTCAGGTAACCAAGATGTAAAAATATTGCAAGAGGTTCTCGGAGAAGGTGGTACATTTTTATATAGTTCACCATGTCCTATGGTGGTAACTAATCCAACATCCTCAAAAGATGTGTTAGCAATTGGTGACAATAGATTTGCAGCCAAAGGAAAACTTGGATGGAAGTATGATATCACTGATGTTATAGAATTGGATTTAACAAACACAGAAGATTTTGCAATCTATAAGATGATTTCGTCTAACAGTAACAACCATCCACATCAAACTTCAATGAAAACTAAAGAAGTGACTGCATTGGTCTATGAGATGGTTTGTAGGGATACTCAATTAATTGATATGTTCAATCCAAAGAAAAATACATTTGATAAAAACAAATGTTTTGATTTCATTAAATCATACAAAGAACCTATTACCTCAACTTCACTAAAAACAGTTCTAAAAAATGTACAAATAAAATTGAGTGAAGGAAGTCAGATTCGAGGAATGTTTAAAACCATGACATCTGATGGAGAGACTTTAAAACAAGCAACTGCTCTAGGTACAGACAAGAGAGACGATATCATAACTGTAGAAAAGGGTATGATTGATAGGTATCTATATGACAACATCGTTAAATTAGCTGGGACTTTTAATAAACTATATGTCATTATGAAAGTAAACACTTCCGATTTTAGTATATCAGTAGATAAGTTAAATCAGAGCAGACGTGATGCCGCACATTCTCTAAAAATAATCTCGTCAGCTGCAAGTGCAATAGCTGGATTTAAAAAAGTGGGAATCAAACAAGCATACATAGACAATGTAGTAATCTTAGGTTACTGGTCACAACACTCATCAGAGTCAGCAGAACTTCTTCAAAGAGTGGATGTTAATGGTACGATTACAAGTGTGAGTCTTGATGAAGCATTGAACCTACCATCAATGGTTGTTTAATTCAAAATAAAGTTTAAAAAGGGGTTTACAATGACCCCTTTTTTTTCGTATAATGGTATCTACTATGAAACAATACAATAAGGAAAAAATATGAATAAAGCAGGAGAATATTACGCAGAAGACCCAAAGGTCATGCAAGTCGTAAAGTTAGGTCAGGAACTAATAGCAAAAGCAGAAGATGGAACACTATTCAATGGTAATGACGATGAGTCATATAAACTATGGAATGCAGCCGTCACAGCAGGAAATCGAATGACTACATTCGGTATGGTTTGGAGCAACTTCAAATCAATGTCACAGTTAACTAAGATCGAAGCATCAGCAGTGTTACAATATTTAGATATTAAGAGAAAGGATAAATGAGGCTGATATTAGAAAACTATGGAGATGCAAGAATATTCTCAGAACGGCCCTATGGTTACAAGCGATATATCGTGGAATACAAGGATGGACGAACTGTAATGTACAGTAGTCTTTGGTATTCTCTAGAGAAAGTTAAAAAATTTGTGGAGAAAGACTTAAATGGAACCTGAAGACCATAGACCACTACTCTTATTAGGGTTAGCTTTAGTCATAATTTATGTAGTTATTTACCTCTAAACACTTGACAATGCCCTCACTTTTTTGTTATACTATGTATATAATGAAAAATCAAGAGGAAACAAATATGAAATTATCAGAACTAGTTGAAGAAGTCAACTCAGAACAGAACCTATTAGAAAAAGTCCAACTATTATGTGATGGACTAACAGCACAGATACATGCCGCGTATAAACATACTGCGAATAACTACTACGGCTATACAGTCGGTAAAAAATACATCAAGGTCATCTCTTATGGAAATCAGACTTCTGTTTGGGGTTTTATCAACATCAATGAATTCACTAAAGTCAGGAAAATGGAAAGAGTGAATGGTATTGTCAACAAAGAAATTACTTTCAAAGAAGGTGATGTGTTAATGTCAGCAGGTTGGAACACTCCAGCACTGAATATGGCAAGAGGAAACCTTTTAACCACCGCAGGATATCCTGTTCATCAAGGTAACCAACACGGCCCTAGTTACCTAATATAAACTTGACAATGGGTGTCACTTTTTGGTATACTAGTAGAGTAGAGAAATAAAGAGATAAACAAATTATGATAACATTAGAAAGACAATCCATGTTAACAGGTAACACCAGTTCAATGGAATTAAACACAACACAGGAGAAGATCGATATCTTCTTTGATGAATCTCAGAGACAAACAAGACCCTTTATTCAAGACTTGTTCTCAGAGTTGACTCAAGATGAACGAGAGTTTATTCAAACAGGAGCAACTCCGAAAGAGTGGTCAGATTTAGAGCAAACAGTGAGAGCAATATGAATATAGAAAATGCAAATAAAGAAATAAATAAATTAGAAGACAAGTCTTGGGACTTGGAGTTATTGATATCACAAGTGAACGATAAGACTAAGGAAATCAAATACAATGATGTTCCTAGTGATATCTATCTTTCGATTATGACTCTCGCAGAAGAGGGTGGTATTGACGAATCAGAACTTGAGTACAAGATTGACGAAGTCAGAAAAAAAGTCAATGCACTTGAGTCTGCAATTTACGATTTAGTCGAACCCTTTGACGATAAGAAAAGAGAGATCGATAATGCAAAAGATGAAATCGAGTGTGACATCTCAGATTACGAATACGAGAAGAAGCATTGTTAAATACAACTGGAATAGTTAGAGGATAGAGTTATGAGTCATATACCAAGTAGCAAAGTTTTTGTCTTAGGTGGGGTACAGAAAACCTACCACTTCTCAAATGGATACGGTGCAAGTGTAGTGTGTCATAATGGTTCTTATGGGGGCCCTTACATTCAGAATTCAGATAAAAACTTATGGGAACTTGCAGTACTAGATGGGGATGATATCACATATCACACACCTATAACACAAGATGTTGTTGGTCACCAATCTGAATCTGAAGTTGAAATTTTACTCAAAGAGATATCAGAGTTAACACGAGAAATAGTTGAGAAAGAAGAACAGGAATATCAGTTCGCAGCTCAACACGCAGAACAAGATTACATTGATGAATATGGAGAAGACGATGTCAACCGATGATAAAAAAGTAGAAGCATTTAAAAAACAGCAGGTTGATGATGCAATTAACCGATTGCTTTATGGAACAGCCAATGCACAAGACATGGCACCTGAAGTTTCAGACGTTCCTAATAGTAATTGTCTATGTGGACACTTTAATTGTCCTGATGAATATGCACATACAACGAGTGGGTATTAATATGTATTGCTTTAACAACATGCAGAAGTACAAATACCTAAGTCTTTTTATACTGGGTTTTGGTTTTGGATTTTTCACAGGGAATGCTCAAGCATCTGATGAAAACGGTGATGCATTTTGTCTTGCACAAAACATCTATTTTGAAAGTGGTAATCAACCTCTTGCAGGGAAGATCGCAGTTGCACAGGTAGTGCAAAACAGGATGAATGACTTTCAGTTTCCTGATACAATATGTGATGTAGTGTATCAATCCTACACTAGGGTTAACTGGAAAGGTAACGTAGTTCCACAACGTGGAAGGTGTCAGTTTAGTTGGTATTGTGACGGCAAGTCAGATGAACCAGTTGACTCAGTTACTTGGATTGAATCCATGGGAATTGCACGAAGGGTTCTAGCTGGTGAATGGGGTGACATCACAGAAGGTGGCCTTTACTATCACGCAGATTACATCTATCCTTACTGGGCATCCTCTTTAAATGAAACCGTAATTATTAACAACCACATATTTTACAAATGAAACAATTAGATTTATTAGACTCACTTAAACCACCAAGGGGTGGCATAGACAAACAAGAATTTGCACTGATATTAGATGCCGAAGGTAACTTCAAACAGTATGCACATGGAACCTATGAAGAGATTGAGTATTATTGTGAACAGAATAACTGTTGGGTAGATAAGTATCTTAATTATGTTGCACCACATGTAGTGAGGCAAGGATTTGATTATATCGGTAGTGGGCCAGGCCATTATGAACTACAAAGAGGATTTAATTACGATACTTCCGAAAAGGTAGTTGACGATAGCTTCTAAGTATGTTATACTTGATGTAACAAAAGGAAACAACCCATGCCAATTTATGAATTTGAGAATCTAGAGACTAATGAATGTTTTGAACTTCTCTTATCCTTTTCAGGAAAAGATGAATACCTGAAAGACAACCCCAATATTGCACAACGACATTTTAAAGCACCTAATATTGTAGGTGGTCATGGTGATCGTGTAAAGGTAGATGATGGGTTTAAAGCAGTTCTATCAAAAGTTGGTGAAGCATATCCCGGCTCAAATTTAGATAAACAAGTAAACAAACAAACAGCCAAGTCCATAAAGACACGAGGTATTGTCGAAAAACATATGGACATACAGGGTAAAAAGTAGTAAAATATAACTATGGAAAATTTAATAGCATTAGGTGATTTAGAATCACTACCAATGAATCGAATATCAGAGAACGGTAAGAGATTTTATCTTACACCTGAAGGTCAGAAATATCCAAGTGTCACAACTGTCACTGGATTACTTTCAGGAGATCATATCAAGTTGTGGAGAGAACGAGTCGGTGAAGAAGAAGCCAACCGTATCTCAAATGCAGCTACAAAACGAGGGACAAGAATGCACTCGTTGTTTGAACAGTATCTTCGTGCAGAAGAAGATGTTACATTTGATAACATTATGGAATCATCTATGTTCGAAGCTGTCCAACCTATGTTGGATGAGATTATTCCAATTGCATTGGAAGCACCATTACACTCTAATTATTTACAGATGGCAGGACAAGTAGATTGTGTTGGTATCTTTGATAACCAGTTATGTGTAATAGATTTTAAAACCTCATCCAAGTACAAGGAAGAGTACATGGCAGAACCGTGGTTTCATCAGATGACTGCATATGCAATTATGGTAGAAGAACTTACAGGTGAAGAGGTAGCAGAAATTATAGCTATCGTTGGAGTCGATGGTGGTGGGTGTCAGGTGTTTACAGCCGACCCAAGAGAGTATGTGGACAAACTCACTGAGTTGAGAAACAGATATAGAATTTTATATGGAGTATAAAGATGATAAGTAAAAAAGAATTCACAGAGCAGGTCGAACAGATTCTTCTCAGATCAAACACAGACGTAATGGACGCAATCATTACAGTGTGTGATAAGAATAATATGGAACCTGAATCTGCAAAGAGATTTATATCACAACCCCTGAAGGAGAAACTTGAAGCAGAAGCACAAGGTCTCAATATGGTTAATCGTGGTAAGTCAGGTCGTGGTAGTATAGTTGGTTTTTTCGAATAGGAGTTAATAATGAAAAAAGGTGATATCGTAACAGTGGTTACAATTAGTGGAGAGTACGTTGGAAAACTAGTCTCACTTGAAGACGCAACAGTAGAGTTGAAAGACCCTAAAATGATTTTATCAAATCCAACTGATGGTAGTATGGGATTTGCAAAAGGACTAGCTGCAACAGGAATGGAAAATCCTACATCAGCAGTATTCCAACAAGTAGTATTTGTAGTTCCTACAAATGAGAAAGTAGCAGAGGCCCACTTAACTGCAACAAGTGGATTGGTGTTAGCGAAGTAGATGACGAGTCGTGATGGTTACGATGCATACACATTATACCTTGGTATAAAATTGCACTTCCATTCTGAGAGTTACGATTTCGTTAAGTATAACGGAAAGGTTAAATCAGACATCAACTCATTTTTAAAAAGAAAGGACAAATACCATTTCGGTAAGTTGTTCAAAACTTATAAACAAGACCTACAAGATTTTTATATAGCAAACCTATCCTTTAAAGATTATTGGGCAGGTGACTTGTTGGATAAAGAATGTGACAAACGGTACAAGGAATGGAAGAACCGTAATCAGAAACTTGGTTACATGTTTGAAACCGAAGTGTCCGATCTGTTGGGGAAGTTTAAAATTGAGACACAACTTAAGGTTGTCAATGGTCAACATCCTCGTCTACTCAAAGCATACATGAGTAAACAGATAAGTCTAGAAACTATTTGTATCATGGATGAGATAATAGGTTTCACTAAAGATTGGGACACACTTATATCTGAACAGATAGTGTATCCTGATTTACGAATAAAGATAAACAAGTACAAGTCATTCCTTACATATGACCAATCCAAATACAAGACTAAACTTATAGAATTATGTACGAAGTAACAATTGTAGGAAACGGCCCAAGTCGATTGGGTTGTGATCTTAGTAATATAACCCATGAAGTGTGGGGGTGTAATGCAATCTTCCGTGACACTAAAGATTGTGATATAGTGTTTGCAGTTGACATGCCAATGCAGAAAGAGATAGTCGAGTCGGGTTACTATAGAGGTAACCTAGTTGCATTCGCAGATATAGAACCATTGGATATTATGATGATGGAGTTGATGAAGCCCGGCTTTGAATATACACATAGTGTCAATGTTAGTGTCAAAGATGATGATACTCATTTTATTATTCAGGGAAATGCAACCGAAACAGATTTTTTGGGTCTTGTAAATCCCCATCTCATTGTTACATATAACGATACAATGTTAAGAAATTTATTGACTGGAATGTCTGCATTAGGATTTGCAATGTTACAGGGATATGAAAGAATCAACCTAATCGGGTTTGATGGTTTGGAACACTTAGGTGAACCAGCAAATATTTATGAAGGTAGTATTAACTATCCGACTAAATACACAACAGAGGATTCTGTACTTAGTGTACAGAGGTCTCAGTTCATAGCACTACTAGAATGGTACTATGGAAAAGGTTCAATATACTGGCAAAACCCTCTAGACAAAGAGGACGAAATCAAGTATAATGAACTATCTTATTATGAAATAAGTGAAGAATGGATTTTAGGTCAAGGCTTGAAATCTTTAATATGATAAAATTGTTAATAAAATTGTAATACAATAGGAGAATACAATGTCAAGTAGTTTAGATAAACTAAGAGCAGCAATGGAAACTGCTTCCCCATCTGATGGTGGAAAACAAAAATCCTTTAATGACGAAAGAGTGTGGAAACCTGAACTGGATAAAACTGGTAATGGATATGCAGTAGTTCGTTTTTTACCAACCCCCGATGGAGAAGAGATGCCTTGGGTATCTTATTTCGATCATGGCTTTCAAGGGCCAGGTGGATGGTATATTGAGAAGTCTTTAACGACTCTTAATAAAAAAGACCCTGTAAGTGAATATAACACTTCGTTATGGAACACTGGAATTGAAGCAAACAAAGAGATTGCAAGGAAACAAAAACGCAGACTGCATTATGTTTCTAATGTCTATGTTGTTTCTGATCCTAAGAATCCTGATAACGAAGGTAAAGTGTTCATGTATAGGTTCGGAAAGAAAATCTTCGAACAGTTAAAAGAAGCAATCTCACCAGCATTTGAAGATGAGAAAGCAATCAATCCTTTTGACTTAAGAGATGAAGGTGCAAACTTCAAAATCAAAATTAGAAAAGTTGATGGTTATTGGAACTACGACAAATCTGAGTTTGATGCAACAGCACCTTTGTTTGATGATGAGGCAAAACTAAACTCAGTGTTTAGTCAAGTGCATTCATTGTCAGGTGTAATTGCCCCAAGTGAATTCAAGTCTTATGAAGAACTCAAAGAGAAGCTTCAACGAGTACTTGGAACTGTTGGGTCAACATCTACTGCTGAATCAGTTGCAGAAGACATGGACGAAGTTCCGTGGGCTAATGTGAATACTGAGACAGTAGCAGTTGAACCAGTAATTGAAAGTGTATCCCCTTCGGCTGGAACTAGTTCCGATGAAGTAGATGCAATGGATTACTTTAAGAAGTTAGCTCAAGACTAACTTCGATTGGGGTGCATAGGTTTTAATTATGAATATTTGTGATAAGTCTATGCATTCACTGAGACCGTGGATTAAGGGGGTACTCAGTAAGGGTAAGGTTGACAGCATTAAAGCGGGTCAATCGGTGTGGAGCGGGTATGCTGTAAGGCGTGGGGCGACTACACACTTTTTTAATATAGATAGAATAGGACTTTAAATGCCACAAGTAACACCGAAATACAATCCTAAGACGAGACAGTCAGAATCGTTTGATGGATTATTACGGCGTTTTAAAAAGGCATGTGACAATGCAGGGATTATTCAAGAAGTCCGTGACAGGGAATATTACGAGAAACCTAATCAGGTTAAACATAAGAAACTTCAGCAACAAAAGAGACGTAAGAAACTTGAAGCAATTAAGAAATCTAAAGAGAGTGGTCGTTCTCGACATCCTTGGTGATAGATCATGAATCCCATCAATGGCAAGGGGTCTAAGAGAAGACCCGAATCAGGTAATTCCTACGGTGATAATTGGGAGTTAATCTATGGAAAGACAAATCCAGTTAAAAAGAATATGGATAAATTTCATAAACCTTCAACCCATCCTGATAAAACTAAGTATAACCGAAAGGTAACTAAAGCAGATATCCTTAAAGGGCCTGACTTTAGCTAACTTAATTTGCGTATTGCAATGTATGGTCTTGGTCAGTGGTAACTTGGTGGCCAATAACTGTTTGACCCCCAGTCACAATTGAAGAATTATCAGCAATTGATGAGGTATTAATGTTGTTCATATTCAATTCTTTTCTTTCTCTTGCATCTTCGGTAGCGTTTGCTAAATCATCTCCACCACTAACAGTTTCTTTCACTGCTTTCCAACCTTTGCTTAAGTTAGTTTCAACTTCAATGGAATTGTCCATTAGCGCTTGGTCAATAACTGCTTGAGAGTTCTCACCCCCTACAACGGCTTCCCCTAAGTCAGTAGCCATGTCATCACCTGCTTTACCACCTAGAAGACCACCTACAATTGCACCACCAACTCCACCAAGGAAACCACCTATTGCAGTTCCTATGCCGGGCCCGAAGAAAGAACCAATAAATGCACCAGCTTTAGCACCAGCGGCTCCACCTGCGAGGGCCCCTGCGAACGCACCAGTAGCTTTACCAGTTGAACCCACTAAATTAGCTTCATGAGCAGTTTCGAGTTTTTCAAATTCATCATCAGACATGTCTCTCATCTCACCATCGGCACCTTTAATTTTGAGTGTTCCTGCTTCTCTTTGTTTCTTAAGTGCTTCAAACTTAGACATTTGTTCATCTACGTCAACGGCACCTTCTACAACTGCACCGATGATCGGTAACTTTTTAACTATAGCACCTAAACCTTTTTTAAGACCACTCCACATTCCACCTGATTTAGCAACTTCTTTAACAACATCATCACCGGCTTTTAAACCTTGTCCTTGTCCTTTAAATCGTTTGTCGGGTGTGCCATCTGCTTTTAATTTGACACCTTTAGGCACTTTGTCCATCTTCGGTTTTGGTGGGAAGAGTTTAGAAAATCTATTTTGTAACCCTTTCCAACCTTTAGCAACCATGTCAGCGCCTGACTGAATAACTTTACCAGCACCCTCAATAGCCTTCTTTACTGCGGTAGCTGCACCAGTAAATGCGCCTGCCTCAAACGCAGCCAAAATCAGACCAATTGCGGCCCCAATTGCTATAATGGGTAATAAAATACCAGCAGATATCAAGAGCAATGAAGTAGTGATACCCAACAATAAGAAGCCAAGTCTTTTCGATATCTTCTCTAGTGTTCCAGTATTATCCTCTTGTTGATCTATGCCATCCTGCTGACCTTCCAATCGTTCCTCATCCATTTCTAAACTTTTATTCATGAAACCACCCAACTTTTTAATTGGGGTAGCAAGAAAACCAACCACATCCTTAGCTGCTGACCATTGTTTTGTAATTGCATCTAGGGGCGCAGCGATATCAACGAGACCACCAGTCATGGTTTTTATACCAGCAGTGAATTTATCAAACCCATCACTGTTGTTGGCCTCTTCCATCTGTTTGAGTTTCTCATCGTTTATTTCTTTGGCAGCTAACTGATATTTTTCTGATTCCTTTTCTTCAATCTCAATTCTTTTATCTACACTAGATAGAATTTGTTCTTCTGTTTTTTTTCTTTTATCTTGTAACTCTTCAATAGATTTCATCTGATTATTAAGAGCTGCCCCCTGAAGCTTCGCACTCACTTCAATTTTATCAGCAATTTTTTTATCGAGCTCACCAAGTTTATTAGTCGATTTAAGTGCAGTTTCAAGTCTGTCTGTTCTTTCTTGTTCCAAGGTCTCTCGTATTTTGAGGGAGTCCTTAACAGCTTGATTAACTTTTATGAACTCAGAGTCGTTTTTAAATTTCTCTTGAACTTTTAGAGATTTACGAGCAGCTAGTGCAGACGCGAATGTATCAGAAGAGTTGTTAGCGATGTCAGCTGCAGCTTTAGCCACATCAACATTGATATCTTTTAAGTTATTAATAACACCTTTAAATGCAGAAGGAAGCTTGGCACTAACCTTGGTTAATTCCTTAGTGTTCTTTAATATCTCTTTATTTTGATCTGCTACTGAGTCCTTGGCCATTTATTTTTCTCTTTATTTTCCGAATGCTTTTCCAGCTTCTGATATACCGAATGCACCTAGTGTAACTACAACAAATGATGTGTAGATAGTTTCAGATACTTTCAAGTCCATATCAAATGCTAATGCTGTAACTAAATCTGTTATTCCAAACACGACCATCAATGCAAATGAAGTGAATCCTATGATTGCTTTTTCATTAACATCGTTATCATCTAAGAACAACATTCCAAATGTTCTCTTAGGTGGTTCAAGTTGATTTCGTGCTTTAACAGCATCTTCCTTCATCTCCTTGATTCGATCTTCTTGGTCATCGAGTTTTTCGATAAGTGCCATGTACTTATCTAAATCTATTTCAACTTCATTGCCACCCGATTTCTTATCGTCATCGTCGCTCATTTTTATTCCTCTATATTAAAAATTAAAAAATCACTTCACCGACACATAATTAATCTATTACTATCATTTGATCGTACCTACTGGTTACGAGCTTGTGTTTGTCTATCCTTTTCTTCCTCTAGCCAATTCAGCAACAGAGAAATGTATATCTCTCTTTCCCATGGTATCATACTTTCTAGTTCTGTTAAACTGTACTTATGATGTTGCATCAATTGAAAGTTAGTTTTATAATAGTTTACTAAACTTTCATGAGAAAGAGATATTAAAAAAAATCTGATAGACCTCTAAGTGTTGAGGTATTTTTAGTACCACAAACATTACAGTCAAATTCCACCACCTCTTCAATGGTAGGAATTTGTTCGAAGAAGTCATTCAACTTCTCCATCTGATCTATTGTTAAACTCTCAATGAATTCAACAAGTTCTGCATCCTGAATTTCATCAGCTGTATATACAGTTTCTTCATCATATATACTTTCAATTCCGTATTTTAACAACTCAACAATTCTATCACTTGTCTCTTTCGAGTCAACCATTGCTAATTGTTTGGTTGATGGATAACGAAGAGTGACACCTAGTGTATCGGATAGTGCAATTGTTGGGTCAACAACTTGGTCAGAGAATTTAACTTTAACTTCTGATAAATCAACTTCAACTTCTCCTGAACCTACACATCCTGTTTTATTACAGTACAATGCTACCTTAGTTGTTTCTCCTATCGACTTTGCTCTAATTTGTAAAAACAAATATTCCAAGTCAAAGATAGGTAGTTTATCCGAATCAACCTTTCCATCTGTAACAGCTGTAACTAAACTTTTAACTGCACCAAGAGTTTCCATGTTGTCTTGACTTTCTTTTGCAAGTAGCAAGTACTTTTGTTCTTTCACTAGAAAAGGTCGAAACTCAACTTCCCTTCCCCCGCTTAATTGACACTTAAACTTAGGTGCCTTTTGGATTGGTAATCCCATAATTTACTCCATATTGTAATTAACCACCACCACCGAATAAATTATTAATCTGTGTGGTTCTCGTATCTAGATTTGATAAAGTCTTGTTAAATTTTCCACCTTTACCAAATCGGTCTAATATTTTTCCACCCTCTAATAGTGAATCTAATATTACTCGTCCTTTATTTAGTGCAGACCGTTCAGGTGCAGCCACATATTCTGACTCCCAATTCCTAAACGCAATCGTACATGTAAATTTCATTATTTCGTCACTAGTTCCCCGATTCAACTCTTGAGGTTCAAACTTAATAGGGTATGCTTCATATAGATTAACCTTTAAGGCCTTCTTCCCATCCAGTCTATGTTGAATGATCTCAACTTTGCCAATGTAATCATCGTACCATGACATACTTGGATTAAGTACACTACCAGTTTCATCATTTGTAGTACCTATAACATTTCCCTCTACATCTTTTTTCATAGTGGATGGTGCAGAACTGAATACTATTTGTTGCCATGCTTCAATGATTAATCTATCTGCAAAGTGTTGGTCACATATAAAGGTAAAATCCATTGAACCACCTGAACCATCTATTGTACCAGTTGGCATTTGTCTTACTTGACCATACTCAGAAAATGATTTAACTTCAAGTTCTCTGCCTGGCAATTGACATGATTCTAATCTTACACCCATTAATTTTGATTCGGTCAACACATCATTGGAAAAACTGTTTGGTAGAAAGAAGTTTGCATCGAAACGGTTCGGCCTTGCACCCGAATCAAAATTATATTTTAGTTCGTCTATACTGGTGCCTTTTCTTGTAAAAATTGACATTAAAATTGTTTCCTAGATTCGGCATACACCGTGTTTGCATTAGTTCCTTTAAAATTTGAGGTTGGTAACATTGCAGCTACATCCCAATAATCTAAAGATATTTTCATTGGTTTTCTTATGATATGACTGTAGAGATATTTCTTAATACAGGGTTTTGCAAAACTTAATCTACTTACCTTCTGTATGTAATGATATTCTGCAAACACACCCTCATCCTTATTCTTTATCTTATATAATTCTTCTAACAACAAAGTTCTATGTCTTGGAGCAATGTAGTGTAAGTTCAACCCATAGAAACTATCTATAGGACTAATGTCAAATGGAATTACTAGTGGAAATCTATCCCAGTATGGTAATTTCTTTTTTGTTTTTGCATCATAGAACATCATGTACATGTTACCTTCTATGAGTTGAGAGGTCTTAGTACCCTCTTGATATAGGCTATCCCTTATCATGGGTTTATAGATATTTCTAATTTGTGTTCTAAACCATTCTAAAGATTCTTGAGAATGCACCCTGATTTCAGCGGGTTTTAGTTTTGTTAGGTTTTCGAATAAATCTGCCATACTACTATTTATACTCAGGTGAGGTGATCTTCCGTCAATATCCTGAAAACAAATTTACGATTTTTACAATATTCTTCTGCAGCCTTGAACTTTGCTTGGTTAACAGCATAAGTTGCTACCTCATTTAGGTATCTCTTGGTTTTTCTTTGGGGTGTTTTGGGGGGTTTACATTGTCTTTTAGGTTTTACTTCAATGATTTCATGGACTGATTTACCCATAGTGTCTACTTTCTTGATATAGAAGTCAGGAAAGTAACGATGTGTTCGGTTATCTATGGGAGATATGTACGGTATTACGACTTCTTCACTGTTCCATTCAACAATACTGGGGTTCTTATCACAATATAACATGAATCTTCTCTCCCACAGAGATCGATAGAAGACCTTTGTGGGGTCTCCTTTGTATTTTTTATAATTCTTTGGTGTAAACCTACCTTTATAAGACATAAATAATAAAAACTCTAATAACTTCTTTCAGGTATTTATAATCCATGGGAACAATCAGTAAAATTCTAGGTAAGATCAACAAGGCAAAGTCTGCAATCAATTCGTTGAAAGGCATCGGTGCTAAACTTGAAAGTCTCAACTACACAAGTCAAGTTGACAAACTTGGAGAACAAGCAGAATATGCACAACAGATTCTAAAAGATCGTAGAGCTTCCTTGGCGGCATCCATGGATTCTGCAAACAAAAGAAGGGACTTAGCAAAAGCCAGTCCTAAATCAGTGCAAGAAGAGTTGATATATCCAGTTAATGATTTATTACCTAACTATATTGTTTTTACTACTAGACCTAGAAAAAAAAGAGTTGGTGTAAATAATCTTTTAGCTGACTCATCTACTGAGATTATGTTATATGTTCCCGATGGAATTACCAGTGATTCAACAGTATCATTCCAGTCACAGGGTGTTAGTAAAAGGGGCAAAAATATAATGCGTGCCATTGATGGAATGCAGTCAGCCACTACTATAGGACAGAAGTTTGATAAAGGAAAGGATGTTGTGCTGGGGGTGGTGGAAGATCAGCTGGTTACCATGGGTAATGCCCTAACAGATAATGTGAGTAATATCAGAGCTGGTAGAGCAGTCAACCCTATGAAAGAACAAATGTTAGATGGAGTCGATTTTAGAAGTTTTGATTTTGATTATGAGTTCTGGCCAAAGAACGAAATGGAAGCAATTATGGTCAATAAAATTATATGGACATTTAGAACTGCAATGTTACCTGATACTTTTGGTGCTACAACTGATGGTGAGATTGAAAACTACTATAACTACCCTAACATATTTGATGTAGAATTTGAAGGAGAGTTAGCAGGAAAAATAGATGGGTTCTTACCTATGGTTTGTACTGGATGTTCAGTTGACCATTTTAATGGTAATAAAGTTTCCACATTTGCAAATGGTCAACCAGTATCTACATCAATGAAATTAAGTTTCTCAGAAATTAAAGTTCTTTCTCAAGAATCATATCAACAGATTTCTCCATTAGGGAACAAAAATATCGGTTCGGACAGAACTAGTCTAATCAACGAAACTCAGACAGAAACGGATATTACAAGGTCGGCCGGTATAAAACCCCCCACGCAAACAGGAACAGGTGGATAACCATGGCAAACGAATTATTTAAAAACTTCCCACAATTACAGTACACTCTTAACACTGGTAAGATTGTTACTATTAAGGATTTCTTCCGTAAAGTACAGGTTGAAAAGTCTGCGCAAGATAGTCTAATTGATTATGAAAAATATGAAATATTAGATGGAGAACGACCCGATGTAGTTGCAGCTAAACTTTATGGTAATGGTGATTTACATTGGACTATTTTTCTAGTCAATGAGTTTACAAACTATTATGATTGGCATATGGATTTTCAAACCTTTCAAACATATATAACTGCAAAATTTCCTGGCCAAAGTCTAACTGCCTTAAACACCACTGATATAGTTTCGTCCTCAAGTAAGTTTTTAATTGGTGAGGAATGTACATCTAACCTAGGAAATACTGGAAGTGTAACACAAGTAGAACCAACATATAGTAGAATCAGTATAGAAGGTGCAGATACCTTTGCAGCTGGAGAGACGGTTACAGGTAGTAGAAGTGGTAAATCATTTGTAATACAATCTGTTACTGAACATAGAGACTCAGCTCATCATTATAAAGATGCAGACGGTAACCGAAGGAATAACGGTGGTACTGGGTGGACTGCAGTATCTAACTTCATCGAAGAGTCAGAAGACAATGAAAGGAAAAGGAATATTAAAATTATTAGACCCAATAAAATCAAAACTGTTGTAGCAGAATTTGAACGACTGATGGCAAATGAGTAATTATAAAGCAGGTGAATTTCAAACTGAAGCAATCCACATAGTCAATCAAGAGGGTGATACCTTAGACATTAGTGGAAGTGTTGCAAACTTTCGTCTGTATGAAAGTATTCATAAAAAGTTTGTTACAGGAGATGTTTCGATAATTGACGGTTTGAACCTATTAAAGAACTTTAGGTTTACTGGTCAGGAATTCATCCGTATATCAATTCGTCAAAAAGAAGGTGCTGGAGATGACGGAGCTAATGAGTTTGCTATTAATAAGGACTCCATTAATAAGACATTTAGAATCTTCAAGGCTACATCTGTAGAACGAATTAAAGATGCAGTACAAACATACCAACTCAAAATTTGTGATCCTTCCTTGTTTTCTGCAAGACGAACACGACTTAGTAAAGTCCTCACAGGTTCTTACAGTGATATGTTAGGTGAAGTGATGTTAAATCATTGTCATGTTAAAAAAGAAGAGATTGATAATTGGGAAGCTAGTGTTCCACCTAACCAACAGTTTATTGTACCTAACTGGAACATCTCTAAGTTTATTGATTATGTCTGTATGAATGCAAACATCGGGCCAACAGCATCATACAGGAATGGGATGTTTTTCTACCAAACACTAAATGGTGGATTTAGATTTAGATCAGTTGACACGATGTTTGGGGAAGAGTTCCCAATATCTTTTTCATACTTACCATTGTCATCAGAAAGTACAGAAAATATTCATATCAATGCACCTGGCGGATTAAACTCTCAGATTCAAGGAATTACTCGCCCTCAAATGTTTGATTCACTTAAGGGAACAATGGGTGGTGCATATGCTTCAAGTGCAAAGGTGTACGATCCAATTAGAAAACTCGAAGAAGATATCAACTACGATATGGAAGAAACCTTTGCACGAAGTAAATTGCATGTCTCAGGATATCCTATGACAAGAACAAGTAAGATGTTGCAGAATAACCAAGAAAGAATGTTATCTACTAACAATATGCAAGATAAAAATGTGAGTCCTACAGTTAATGAAATAGGTGTTGATCTTCCCCCAAACAAATCAAACACAGCTGTAGTTGTTTATGATTACACTACTAACCACGATTTTGATGATAGTAAAGACATCTCAACCAATTCACCTTTTAGTGGAACTACCTTTAAGACCAATGGACTTCTAGAGAGACGAGCATTACTTGAAATATTTCAACAACATAGAATTACAGTAACCATACCATTAAGAACAGATTTATCAGTAGGCACTGTCATAGATTTAAATATACCTGAACCTGAACTATATGATGACTCTAGTTCCCCGAAGGATAAAATTAATGACCATAGATATCTAATTATTAATTTATGTGTTAATGCAAACCCAATTCAAAGATCGGGTACTTTAGATTTGGAGTGTGTTAAAGAAAGTTATGCGAAAGATATATCAAAGGCAACTCCACTAGCTGATGCAAGTCGTGGGGAAGAAGTATAACATGAAAACATATTACGGAATAGTTGAAGATAGACAAGACCCACTTAAGATAGGTAGGGTTCGTGTTCGTGTGCATGGTATTCATACTGATAAGAAAGATGAAATTGCAACACCCGACCTTCCATGGGCCCAAGTGATTCTTCCTACTACCTCTGCAGGGTTGTCAGGATTTGGAACACAACACGGACTTGTGGAAGGGTCTACGGTGTTGTTATTTTTCAGAGATGGTGATCTATGTCAACAACCAGTTATTATGGGTTCAGCTGCAGGAATACCTCAAGCTGGTTATAGGGAGACTGCAACGGATGAAATGTTGACTCGTCAAGTAGATCGAGGATTTAATGATCCTAGACAACTTACAGTAGCAGATTACAATGACACCCCCGATGGCCCGAACCCCGATCATTTTCCACAAAGGGGACATGGTCTAACTTCTTCACTGAAAGAAGCACCTAAAATTTATGAATCTAGAGGTATTAGTTACATAGGGAAGGGGTCTTCAATTGAAGAACCTACACTTACCGAAAAACAGTTACCCTACTATCCTCTATACACGGATAAGTCAGATTTATCTGCACTCGCTGATACTACGGATGAAACAGGTCTTCATGCAGGAAGAGATATACCTAAAGACCTTCTTCCTAGTAAAAAGGAAATAAAATCTCCTGCTAAACCAGTCTACCCATACAACAAAGTTATACAGTCAGAGTCAGGTCATGTTATAGAGATGGATGATACACTAGGTGCTGAACGACTTGCAATAGAACATAGGTCAGGAACTTTTCAGGAGATTCATCCTGATGGCTCTATGGTGACTAGAGTTGTAAATGATAACTATACTATTATTTGTAGGAACGAAGAAGTACTCATTGGTGGAAAGGTTAACATTAAAGTTCTAGGTGATGCGAAGGTTGAGGTCATCGGTGGACTTGAACTTAAATCTTTTAGTGATGCTAAGATTGATATTGTGGGTAAACTCGACATTGAAGCTGGTGGAAATATAACCTTAAAATCTGGCAAAGGTGTAATAGTAAAAGCACCTAAATTTAGACCGAACTCTTAATTATGACTGAGACAAGTGAAGTTAAACCTTTAGAAGAAACCATATCAGATTCGTTCCCATGTCCTGAAGGGGACATATTTGACCTACCAACAAAAGAAGAAATTGTAAACGCATTTAATGAAATAGCTGCGTTGCCTGGCAAGATGGTTGGAAAAGTCCAAGAGATGAAGGCTGAGAAGGAAAAGGAAATTGCAGCTTTATATAAGTCTTTAGAGGATGCAGATACAGAAGAAGCTAGAGCTGCGATAAACAAACAGATTGCAGAGAAAGAAAATTACATCAAGACTCAAATCGAGGGTGTGATACAGAAAGAGATTGATGACGTTGTAGAAACTGTTGAAGAATTTGTTGATGTACTAAGTGACATCTTATCCCCATATTGGGATAAAGAAGGTTTAAATCGTGACTGGCAAAAAGAGGCAAGAGATGCCTTTGAACAATTACTTCAAGAGTTCCATCTTTATATACCAGTAAAAATTGCTGAATTATTGTCTAAGTTAGTTCCTATTAGTTTTGCAATTAATGTTTTGGGTATTCAGATTGATGTGTTAAAACTAGTCAGCAGTCCTTCTTATCAAAAAGAATTGCAAGACCAAATTTCGGGTATCAATTTTGATTTACAAATAGTAGAGAAGTTTAAAGAACTTCAAAAGATTAATGATAAAATAACAAAACTGGTGGAAGAGTTAGCAGACCCCGACATTAGTATGGAAGACCATATAAAGAAATCGGAAGAATTGTTTGCACTAGAGGAAGAAAAGAAAACAATTCTTGGGGCGATTGATATAATCTACGATTTAAAAGATGGGTTTATTGATAAGTTTTGGCAACTTGTTCCTGAAGAGTTTAGACAATTTGATGGTGAATTCGGAGTAGTAGACAACAAAGCAAAAGCAAAGATAATTTGGAAATGGATTAAAAAGGAAATTAAAGAGTGGTTGCAGAATTGGTATCTTAAAGCAATCCAAAAGTTACTAAGTCTCTTTGAGACGATTTGGAACTTGTTAGGTTTACCCGAATTACCCATCCAAATATTAATAGACATTATCAATTTTGATGTAAAGGCATTTATAACAAGTGCAATCAAAGCCATGAAAGATGCATGGAAAAAGTTGAAAGAAAGTTTACAGACAGACCTACAAAAAATAGAAGGTAAGATTGCAAAGGTTAAAGAACAATTAGCAGACCCCGACATTAGTATGGAAGACCATATAAGATTATCAACAGAGTTAGATACACTAGAAAAAGAATACAAAAAGAAACAGGAAGAGATACTTTCAGCTAAAGATGCATTTGTAAAACTGATTAAAGATACTATACTAGACCTTCAAATCTTTGGTTTTAGTATAGGAAAAATTTTAGGTGCTTCAATAAAATCAACTACTGAATCAATTGAAGAAGAAATTTCTGAAATGTTATTCGCACTGGAAGAATTTAAAATAAATTTCCATAAGAAGATACTGTTTGAATGGGTAACGCTAGTTAAGAAGTTTTTCTCAGCAATAGGATTGGGTGCAATTTTTGATTTCTTAACGATCACCTTATGTGACTTCTTAAAATTAATCGGTATGCCCATGGGAATTAATTTACAGTTACCAGCGATAGCAGGTGTTATAAGTGTGGTCACAAAAGAAACTGTTCATAAACCTCACCCACAAAAAGACTATGGTAGTGACGATGGAGTTGCATTTACTAAAGTGAAGGTAGAAGATGATATAGATAAAACAGAATTCTCAGTCACAACTGGAAGTGGAACAATTCATGCATTTGTTGATGGAGTGGAAGTTGAAGCAGGAAGTGGAATGTCAGTTTCAGGAAACACAGTGACGTTTGATACTGCACCATTGACTCAGTTGGAATATGATGCTGGAATTACAAAAGATGTTTCATTAATTAAGATATAGAGTTAACTAACCCCTCACTCATGGTATAAATAGATATATGGCAATAGATATAACCAACGAAGCAAAAACCGTAGCTACCTCTAAAGGCACATACAGGGATTTAGATTTACTTTTTCGTGCGCACCCTCAGACTGGAGATGTAGTGGTACGAACCGATGCCGAGGCAGTTAAGAGATCAGTTAGAAATATCATATTAACCAATCATTATGAACGACCATTTAAGCCAGGCTTTGGTGGTTCTATCAGAGACCTTCTATTTGAGTTGAATACGAGCAGACAGTTAAAGAAGGTACAGAGAAGACTTAAAGATATGTTGGAAGCATTTGAACCTAGAGTTAAGGATGTAGTGGTGAGTATCTTAACTCAAGATAGTAATGAAGTTAATTTAAACATACAGTATTCGATTATAAATATAGCACGCAACCAAGCGTTAGACCTCACAGTAACAAGGGCAAGATAACATGGCAATTAAAAGTTCACAAATAAACGTAACCGATTTAGATTTTGATGATATAGCAACTAATTTAAAAGGGTTTCTACAAGGACAAACCCAGTTAAAGGATTACGATTTTGAAGGTTCAACCATGTCAGTATTGGTTGACCTACTTGCATATGCATCACACATTAGTGCAGTCAATACTAATATCGCAGGAAGTGAATTGTTCTTGGATTCTGCTCAGATCAGAAAGAATGTAGTTTCTCGTGCAAAGGACTTGGGATTTATCCCTGCGTCTGAAACAAGTGCAACTGCAATTGTAGATATAGCCATAAAGAATGTTAGGAATGCAGATGGAACTTACCCGACAGTTAGTGAAATGTCTCTTCTAAGAGGAAGTCAATTTAGAACAATATATGATGGGAACCAATATTTCTTTGTTGTTCCCAATACAGTAAAACCAATACAAAATGGTGGGACATATAATCTAACAAGTGTTCCATTAGTACAAGGAACATATGCTTCGGATACATTTGTTTTTGACAACCAAGTTGGTAATCCAAAATTTGTATTATCCAACGAAAGGGTTGACAGATCAAGATTAGAGATAGCCGTAAACTCAGGTGGGGTTTCAACAACTTATACACTATCTACTGATGTGTCAATGATTAAAACCACTTCAAAGGTTTATTACGCACAAGAGAATGAAGATGGGTTTGTTGAAATTTATTTTGGAGATGGTACACTAGGTGCATCTCTAGTAGATGGTGACATTATCGAAGCCACTTATGTTATTGTAGATGATACCCATTGTAATGGAACAAAAACTTTTACACAGATAACAGCTGTTAATGGTTATACAGATTCAACAGTGACTATAAAACAAGCTGCAGAAGGTGGTATAGAGAAAGAGTCCATTGAATCAATCAAATTTAAAGCAACAAAGTTCTATACATCTCAGAACAGACTGGTAACACTGAATGACTACAAAGCAAAGGTCAGTGAGTATTACCCGAATGCAGATGCAGTTGCAGTATGGGGTGGAGAAGATAATGACCCACCACAATACGGAAAAGTGTTTCTTGCAATCAAACCTCTAAACTCAGATTATCTTTCAGACACAGAGAAGAAAAACATTACCTCTAAGTTAAAAAGTTTGAACATGTTAACAGTAAGGCCTGAGATAATTGATGCAGAGATAATTAAAGTTCTTATATCCTCAACTTTTAAATACAACGAAAGAGGAACAACTTTATCAAAAGGTGAATTAGAATCATTGGTAACAACAACTATCAATAATTATGATAACCTTAAGTTAACAAACTTTGATTCAATCTTTAGACACTCAAATTTAGTTAAAGACATTGATGAGGCTCATGGAGCAATCATGAGTAACACTACTAACATTAGATTGAAAAAGAGTTTACCTGCGAAGACAGGACAACTCTTAAGTTACACTATACTCTTTGGAAATGGATTATACAATCCTAACTCAGGGTACAATGCAACTAGTGGTGGTATAACAACCACAACAGGATTTTATGCACTTGGTGATGCAACCAATATCCATTACTTCGATGACGATGGTAATGGAAATTTGAGAAGGTATTACCTCTCAGGTGCAACAAGAATATATGTAGATAAGACAGCTGGAACAGTTGATTACACTACAGGAAAAATTTCGATTGAAAGCATCAGTTTTACTTCAACAGTAAATGCAGATGCAACAATTGACTTCACAATGATACCTCTCAGCAGTGATGTTGTTGCAACGCGAGGAATCTTAGTTGATATCTCGTCTGCTGATATAAAGGTAGCAGGTGAGATAGACACCATCGCAAGTGGTGAATCGAGTGCTGGTGTAGGGTTTAATTCTACATCGAACTCAACATATTAATTATGTATAAAGTGGTGTGAGATGGTAGGTTCCATGCTCACAGTAGCATCCCATTAACTTGGTTTTTATAGGAGAAAACAACAATGGCAGATAAAAAAATAAGTGCATTAACACAGGTTTCTGATTCAGATATCGGTGCTGATGATTTACTACATATCGTAGATAATCCCGGCGGAACGCCCGTCAACAAGAAAATGACTATTGGTCAAATGTTTGAAAATATCCCTACTCACTTAGCAGTAGATGATATTACAACTTTGACTGCAACTGCATCAAACCTTGCCTCATCATTCGCAACCGCGATTAATTTGTCAGGTGCGTCAGGAAACGTAGCATTTACATTAGACAATGGAACAGATACAGGACAATTGAAAGTAATTTATGCTTCTCATGAACCTGCCTCTTCTTATGTCGCAAATATTACTGTAACCTCTTGGGGTTCGAGCGGAACTGGTACAAACCAAATCGTTCTTTCAACTTTAGGTGAATCAGCAGTATTAATTTGGAATGGTTCAAACTGGTTTGTAATTGCAGACTCAGGAATCACTTCATCAAGAGCAGCCATTACTTAATACGAGTATAATCTATGTCACATGAAAAATATGTCAAGGAAAGACTCTCACACAGACTTCCCTCTTTACTCCCTGAGTATTTAAGAGAAGAATCTCCTGCGTTTGAGGCCTTTCTAAAAGCATACTTTGAATACCTTGAGGCAGAAGTATTAGTACTTAAATCTCAAAGTGATATAGATGGTTTCTTATCCGAGGACGGTACTGGTAGTCTACTCCTAGAGAAGGCCACCAGTCACCCCTCACCTGATGAAGATTCATCAAAAATTCGTCAAGAAAGAAATGCACTAAATCCTATTCAGGATGCAGACCCTTTCAAGCTTGGTGAATACATTGTCGGAAAGACAAGTAAGTCCGTTGCAAAAATCGAGGTAATCAACGGTAATACACTTTACCTCAAATCAATTTCAGGTAATGGTTTTGCATCAAATGAAACTGTTACAGGAAGGGTGTCTCAACAAACAGGTATAGTTAGTACATTTAAAGAGAATAACATCCTTGCCAACAATCGACTATTAGATTATTCTGATATCGATAACACGACAGAAGACTTCTTAGAGTATTTCCAAAAGGACTTCATGCCATCATTAGATTTGGCATCTCTAAAGAACAAACGATTAACAATCAAAAATATCAAAGACCTTTATAAAAAGAAAGGTACAGCCGAGTCAATAGAATTCTTAATGAGAATTTTGTATGCTCAAGACGCAACAATAAGATATCCAATCAATGAGACAATCCATTTAAGTGAGTCGGGATATACACAGCAAAGAAGACTAAGAGTAACAATGGATTCAGGAATTCCTGAAGCAAACGATAGAATTACTGCATACGATGGGACTGCCATTATTGCACAAGCTGTCATTGAGAATGTATGGATTGATGATGCTGATGCTGGACTGTATGCATTTGAAATAATGAACAACCATATAGGAACCTTTACTAAGGATCAAGCAGTAACAATTTTAGATCGCGATGGTGTAACGACACTTACTGGAAAAATCAATGGTATTATTTCAGATGTTACAACAGGTTCATCGACTTACTTCGATCATGAAGATAGTGGTGACATACTTTTAGAATCAGGTCTAGCTGCAGTCTATAGTGGAACTTATGACGGAAGTCAATTAAATACAGAAGCTACTCATGGTGGTGGTGCATTACTAGAAACTAAAACATATCCTTTTGGTTCACTGTACACCATGAACGACAAGATAAACATTGTTGGTGGTAAATCTGATACAGATACTACAGAATGTCTTGCAGTAATTAATGGATTAATTGAAGGTCAAATTTCAGAAATCTTGATTGAAACCGCAGGTATAAATTATGAAGCAGGTGACATGGTTGTATTTGAAGGTGGAGAAGGTGGCAATGCAGAAGCAGTCATTGGTTCTACTGGAGATGAGATTCTATTAGAAGGTGGTTCAACATTTGGACACTACGAGATCACCACAATTACAAACCAAACCCAAATAGGTGGAGCTGGTGTTAAAGATAACAATGGACACTTTATCATCTTCAATGATAATGCACTCGATGTATATCTTGATGGTATTCTTAAAACTCCAACCGTAGATTACACTTGGAAAAATGACAGGGTAGTGTTTGGAAGTGCGTGTTCAGCAGGTCAATTAGTAGAACTTTATACTGAGTATAACAGAGTTGTATACGAAGATGGAAGTTCCATCGACTATGACGGTTATATGAATGGTGCAACTAGAGTTGCTGATGATGGAAGAATCAGAAGTATCCTCATTAAGGACGGTGGAAAATTTAAAGAGATTCCTAAAATATATCCCGGCGGATACATTTATTGTGCAGACCCATCATTGTTTGAAAAAGGTGAAGTAGTCACAGGAACAACCTCAGAAGCAACTGGAACTATTGTAAGATTAGACAGTGAAAACAAACGACTTCTTATCAAAAGACTCCCAACAGACACAGGAGTGTTTGCAGTTGCAGAATTAATAACAGGTGGAAGCTCTGAAAATACTGATACTATAGTACAAACAACTGTATCCAGTGGAACAGGTGCAAAACTTTATTGTTATTCAGATACCATTGGTGGTGTTGGATCAATAAACATTAGAAACCAAGGTAACAAGTTTGATGCTGACGGACTCGTGTCAGGAACTTCATACTTCCCTATGTTGATTAAGACACCTAGTGCAAACTTAACAAAAGGTTTAGTTCTTACTGGTACGTTATCGGGAACCACTGCTGAAGTTATCACATACAATAGTGATACACACATTCTAACTTACACAACTAATGCTGGTGGCTTCTATGATAACGAGAAAGTTACCTATAACATTTCCGATTCCTTCCAAACACTTAAATCCAATACCTTTGATGGTCGTGGTTTATTTGCAGGGGAAGGTATCATTGAAGAACAGATGGTTGGAGATTATGGAACACTTAATGCAGAGGCATCAAGAGTTCAAGACAGTAAATTCTATCAATCACATTCATATGTAGTTAAGGTTGGAGAGTCTATTAATAAGTGGAGAGGTATTGTTAAAGACTTACTTCACCCTGCTGGCCATGTATTCTTTGGTGAGGTTGCACTTAAACAATCAATCAACACAGTTGTAAGTGAACAGTTCAGATTTATGCCGACTATCATCATTCATGGCGACCCAACACTAGCTGTACCAACACCGTTTTCAAATTCATCTAGAAAGATAATGTTCTATACCCTTTCGGATGAGATGAATGATCCATTCACAGTTCTAAAAGAAGCAGGACAACCAGCATACAACACAGACCCTACAACTGGTGGTGCTTTATCAGCATTCGCAATGGTAGCGGGAGTACAGACAGGAGAGGGAACAGAATTCTACGACTCTATGATGAGAAGTAGACACATGAACGTCCACAGAATTAAGTCTGTTGATGTAGCAAGTGTACAAACAGGTACTTATTCACATGACGGTATTCCAACAGTTCTTTCATTAGACTGGAATGATAACGGATGGTTGAATGGTCGAAGTGAAATGTTATACAGGAAAGCACAAGACGGAAAAATTATACAACTGTATAATCCTAACCACGAAAGTCTAATATTAGAGGATGGTGGTTTAATAGAACAAGAATCCGTTCCAAACTATTTAAGGTTTGATGAAAGAATAGCAGGAGAAGTATACTTTCAGGGAGACTATGGAGAACGTATAGTAACAGAAGATGGTTTAGATTTGATTAACACAGAAGATGCAACGGTACTTAATGAAGTACAGCATTTTGTATCAGAAAGATCAATAGAATTAGAGTCTGGCGGAATATATTTTGAGGACGGAGACAGAATAGCAACTGAATCAGGACAAGCATTCATCCAAGAGGACATGTCCGAAATAGGAATTACTTCGTATGTTCCATTAGGAAGTACTTTAAGGAGTCTAAATACCATTACTGGTCAAAGAATATTTGATATTTCATATTATCTAAAAGATGAAACAGATAATGATGATATTGCATTAGAAGACGGTATACCTAATGGTGCATCGGGATACAGTAGTGCAGGTAGTTCATTCTTAATGAGTGAATTATCAAAGGCAGAGGGATTAAGGATTCAAGATTTAACATCGTATTACCCCAACTTCTTTATACCCGAATATGAGAATCAAGAAAGAAAACGAACAAATATTACATACAGTGCATACATTAAGTCTGCAACTGCATAAATAGTATTATAAATATCTAGGAGATAGAAACAAATGGCAGCAATAATCACAGAAAAGTTTAGAGTGCATAACGCTAGACAATTCAAAGAAGACTTTGGAGAAAGTGCTTCTTCAACATACATATTCATAGGTCGATCAAATTCGTGGCCTATAGATACATCCCCCCCAACACCAGTAAACGGAACTTCAGAGGAAGTTGATGCGTTTTCTGATATGATTGCACTTAAGAAAGTAGCAACTGCTGATGTGTCTCATGGATTAACAAGATACGACTGGACTACAGGAGTTACATACGATGAGTACGCACACGATTACTCAGCAAGTAATACTTCTCCTTCAGGTGCAACAAGTTTGTTTGCATCAAAGTTCTATGTTATGACAGACGAGTATCATGTTTACAAATGTCTCAGAACTGGAAAAGATTCAAATGGTGCTAATGTTGCTTCAACAGTTAAACCAACAGGAACTTCCGCAACGACATTAGTATCAACCTCAGATACAGGTGCAACTCGTTATGGTTACGTTTGGAAATATATGTATACTGTTACTGCCTCAGATACTATTAAATTCGTAACTAACGATTTCATCCCAGTTAAAACATTGGGAGCTCAAACAGAAATCAATGGAGACCTAGGTGCTTACGGTTCAGCTGGAACAGATGACGGTTCATCTCAGTATGATGTCGAAGTAGCAGCAGTAGATGGTGGAGTTCACCATGGAGTAGTTACTGCTGGTGGTTCAGGTTACACCAATGGTGATGGTTCATATGAATCAGTTCCTATCGTAGGAGACGGTTCAAATGGAGTATGTACAGTCCATATCGCTGGTGGTGCAGTAACACATATTACTGTAACAAATCCCGGCACTGGGTACAAACGAGCTCAAGTTCTTATTGCAACAACCACATCGGGTCTTTCGGGAATCGGTTCAGGAACAGGTGCAGTAGTCAATTGTATTATTTCACCATCATACGGCCATGGTGCTGATATGGTTTCAGAATTAGGTGGAAACTACATCATCGTTAACTCTAGATTAGAGTTTGCTGAAGGTTCAGGTGACTTCCCAACTGATAATGACTTCCGTAGAATTGGACTGATCCAAGACCCATTCACAGTTGGCACTACTGCAGTTGCAACAGCAGCTTCAATGGCAGCTTATAGTCAAATGACCTTATCATCAGTAACAGGAATTGCAGTAGACAGTATTATTGCAAATGCAAGTGCAGATGGTTCAGGTGTAGCAGTATCAAGAGTTATTTCAATAACAGGAACAGTAGTTTCACATATCCCAATAGCAAATAGTGCTGGTGGTTTTGCTAACTTCGCAGCATCGGCTGCGGTTTATGTTGGTTCTTCTCAGAAAGCAACAGTGTCATCCGTGAACGGTGCATTCCCTGAAGTACAGAGATACTCAGGTCAGGTAATGTACATTGAGAATCGTGGTGCTGTTACAAGAGCGGCAGACCAAATCGAAGATATTAAATTAATTATTGAAATGTAATATCGGGAATTCAATTTCCCCTTTTACATAAATTAAAAACTAGAGTTAAGGAATATGACAGAAAAAACTGATCTAAATGTATCGCCCTATTATGACGATTTTTCGGAAGACAAAAACTTTCAGAAGGTATTGTTTCGTGCAGGACGGGCGTTGCAGTCTCGTGAATTAACTCAATCACAATCTATTCTACAAAACCAAGTCGAAAGATTTGGTAACCATATCTTCAAAGAAGGTTCTATCGTTGAAGGAGCTCAGACTGGATTAGATTTAGAACTATACTATGTTAAAGTAAAATCTGCTAACCCTAATGCATCAGGTGATGCAAATGCGGCAGACTACAGAACTGCGTCAGTTGGAAAATATTATATTGGTAAGAGTACAGGAGTAGTTGGTAAAGTCATATCTACTTCAGCAGAAACAACTGATGACAAACTTACCCTGTTTGTAAAATATGCAAGACAGGGAACAGATACAGGTAACTCATTTACCTTCGCTGCAAACGAAGAACTACAACAAGTAACACTTAATGCAGCTGGATCAACAACCATTGTTTCTTCAGACTTAAATGAATACACAGTTAACACTAAAACTGATGCAGATAACCCTAATGGTCTTGCTTCGATAGCAAACATTTCAAAAGGTATTGTATATGTTAGAGGTTTCTTTGTTAAAGTTCCTGCTCAAGAACTTATTCTTGAAAAATATTCAGGAGCTCCTTCATACAGAATTGGTCTGACTATCACGGAATCAATTGTTAGTTCGACAGGAGACACTTCACTATTAGATAACTCTCAAGGTACTTCAAACGAAAACTCGACTGGAGCAGATCGTTTAAAATTCTCATTAGTATTAAGTAAGTATGCACTTACTACCACTGATGATACCGACTTTGTTGAGTTAGCAAGAGTTAATAAAGGTCTTACTGAACTTACTATTAACCGTCCAATATACGGAACTATAGAAAACACAATGGCTCGAAGAACATTCGATGCAAATGGTGACTTCGTATTAAACCAATACACATCTAGTTTAAGAGAACACTTAGACGATACAACTAATAGAGGATTCTACACTTCCGCAAATGGTGGTGATGAAGCAAAAGTTGTAATGCAAGTGTCGCCGGGCAAGGCCTATGTTAAAGGGTACGAGATTAATAAGATTGCAACATCAACAATTGGTCTTAAAAAAGCAAGAACAACTACCTCATTAGATAACGCAAATACACCTATTCGTATAGGAAACAGTATTAGAGTTAAAAATACACACTCATTACCTGAATTTGGAAACGAAAGTGGTAGTGAGGCAATGGCACCATTTAAAGAGTGTGAATTATGGGATACTGCCATATCAACCGCTGGTGTTGTGCCAACTGGGTCAGCAAATCAAATCGGTTTTGCTAGAGTTAGAAATATCGATTTATACAGTGGAACAGATACAAGTAATGTTTACACAGATATATCCATATGGAATCTATATCTGTTCGACATTAAAATGTTTACCAAAATTACTGGGCCAACCTCGGCAGCTTCTTTTCAAGCAGGAGATAAGGTTGTAGGTTCTAGTTCAGGTGCAACAGGTATTGTTGCAAATACAGTTGCTTCAGGACAAGCATCTATATTGGTTCACGATGTTGTTGGTACATTTACAGTGGACGATGCTCTATCAACAGTAGGTTCAACAGCAGCTGTAATAGTAGATGTCACTGCAGTAAGAACATACAACGCAGATAGATCAAGGTCTATTACACAAACTCCTTTGGAAAGTGGTAGAGAAATATTTACTGCAGATATCTATGCAGATCAGAACACTACACTAACTGGAACAGTCACAATCGCTGGGACTGCAATGACAGGTTTTGGAACTAAATTTGTTGCACAACTTACAGTTGGTGATATCATTCTTGATGGTGGTGGTGTAGAGAGGATCGTTCAATCGATTACCGATGGTACAAATGCAGTAATCGCTAGTGGAACATCGATGGTAAATGCAAATTGTGTAAGACGAAGAGTGCAATTATACAACCAAGATCAAACAGCTGCAATCGCATCATGGCCTAGAGACTGGGTTGCAACACACACTGGTGAATCTGTTCAAGTAAGAAGACAAAAAGTTGTTACCGTAGCATCGGAAGCAGTATCATTAGACACTGGTTCAAATGCAACCTTTGGTGCAATTAATACCGATAACTTCAGTATTGCAGTTGTAGAAAAAGGAAGTGGTGGTGCAGCTAAAGCACAAGGTGATTTACTTAACATAGAAGACTATGCCGATTCAAACGATATCACCTCTTCAGGTTCGGGGCAAACGATCGCAATATCAGGATTTCATGCAGATGATAACGGTGCGAGACTAAAGATTACATATACATTAACTATTACAGACCCAGTTAATAGAGACAAAACATTAAGACAATCTAGAGTATTACAAGTAAGTGGAAACAGAGCAGCTGCTTCTCCTTATGTTGGGTTCTATGGAACGGCCTTTGGTGATAAAGATATTACACTAGGTGTTGCAGATGTATTCAAAATCCGTGGAGTTTATGAAGGAACTGGTGGAACTACACCATTACCACCCTCTGCAACATTTACAGTATCAAGTGGAACCTTTCAAAACTACGAGAAAGTTATAGGTCAAACTTCAGGTGCTCATGCAATAATCATCTCAACAGGTGGTACAACATACTTCTATTACATCTCAGGAACATTAGTAAATACTGAGAATGTGGTTGGACAGACTTCAACTGCAGTTGCACAATTAAGTAATGTATCAGCAGGTAGTTCTAATATTACTTCAAGATACTTCTTTGACAATGGTCAGAGAGATGGTTTCTATGATCTTGCAAAACTTCAATTAAAAACTGGAGCTCCAGCACCCTCTAATGCAATTGCAGTAGTATTTGATTATTTCACACCATCAGGTGGTGGAGACTTCTTTGATGTAAATTCATATTCAGGTATCCCTTACAGAGATATACCCACCTATTCCCCAACAAAAGTTGACTTGGGTGGATTAGAACCTGATGGAACATTTGAACTTTCAGATTGTATCGACTTTAGATCAGTTGTAGGACAGATTTTAGGAACATCAACATTCGGAACTAATAATTCACAAACTGTTGCTTCACCAATTGATCTGAGTAATAGTACAAGTGGAGCAGTTTTTGCACCCTTTGGATACACATCAGGTAGAGATTTTAGATCAGTAAGAACTGGTGTATCATCTACAGGTGCTAATCCTATAGACACCCCAGTAACAGGTTCAAGTTTTGTGGGTGACATTTCATTCTATGTTGGTCGATACGATAAAATATTCTTACATAAGTCAGGTAACTTCCAAGTATCAGAAGGAACACCCGCATTATCACCAACTAAACCAAAAGCAGTTGACGATTCAATAGAGTTGTTTGAAGTTTATATACCACCTTATACGTTAAATCTAAAGAACATTAGAGTTAGATCACAAGACCATCGTAGATTTACGATGAAAGATATCTCTAGGATTAATAATCGTGTTACTAACCTAGAACGAATTACATCTCTATCTTTATTAGAGAGAGATACCCAATCAAAACAAATTTTAGACGGAGACGGATTTGATAGATTCAAATCAGGTTTCTTAGTAGATAACTTTAGGGGACACAGAGTTGGAGATGTAAACCATCCTGATTATGAGTGTGCTATTGATACAAAAGCAGGTGCAATGAGACCACAATCTTATTCACAATTTTGGGACATATCTTTAAACACTGGTAGTTCTTCTAGTTATAAAAAGACTGGTGATCTACTAACATTACCATACACAACAAAAACCTATGCAGCTGTTGATAAAGCATCTCGTACAATTAATGTAAACCCATACAGTGTATTCTCATTCATGGGAACACTTAAGTTAACGCCGGGCTCTGATGTTTGGAAAGACACTTTCCACCTTCCTGATGTTAGAATCAGTAGAGAAGGAAACTTTGATGCAATTACATCTTCAGTAGCGAACTCATTAGGAACTGTTTGGAACGAATGGCAAACAACATGGGTCGGAGAACCTACAGTTGTATCCGAAGAGATACAATCAACTTCCAATGGTTCATGGGCAGGTGACCCAGCACAAGGGGGAACATGGATTGCAGGGGAAGAAGTAACTAGAGAGGTTACCGAAACCGTTGAAACACAAACAAGAACAGGTGTTACAACAAGTGTCGTAGAAGACTTTGTTGAAACTAGAGCTGATAGAATGGTAAGTGTAACACTTATACCTTTCATTCGTGCAAAAACAATTGAAGTTGACGGACAGAACTTAAAACCTAATTCAAACCATTATTTCTATTTCGATAATATCGATGTAAACAAATATGTAAGACCTTACAGTACAGATTATTCACAAGATAGTGGTACAACAGTTACTTCAGGTCTTAAAACAGATGGCAATGGAAGACTAAGAGGATACTTCGAGTTACCCAACACATCTACACAAAGATTCCCAACAGGAATGAGAGAGTTAAGAGCAACTTCAAGTTTCTATAATTTACCAAATCCCTCATCGGCCGCTGGTGAAATATATCAAGCACAGGGATTACTACAATCTTCTCAAACTGAAATTACATCTACAAGAAATGGTAGAGTTGTTTATGAAAGTCTTTCGGGTGAGAGACAAATTACCTCGACAGGTGAGAGTTGGAACACCGACCCAGTTGACGAGACAGCACCTGAGTGGATTGATCCAATTCCAGTTGACCAAACACCACCAGTAGTTATCACTGACCCTGCTGATCCAGTAATTCTGACACCACCTGATCCACCAGTGGTGTCTCCAGTGATACCCATACCTGAGCAAGATATGTGGCTCCCTATCCGCTTTGAGAGAGAAATCAGAGGTTGGAGAGACCCTCTTGCACAATCATTTATGGTTGATTCAGTCGGTGGGATGTTTGCAACATCAGTTGAAGTATACTTTGAAACTAAAGATACAAGTATGCCTGTATCTGTAGAAATCAGAACAATGAATAATGGTTATCCTGCGAACATAGTGATGCCATTTTCAGAGGTCACTAAACTTCCTGCGGATGTCAACATTTCAGCAGATGGTTCAAGTGCTACTGTATTTACATTCGACTCACCAGTCTTTTTAGACCACGAAGTGGAATATTGTTTTGTAGTTTCTTCAAACTCAAATGAGTACAATGCCTTTATCTCAAGAATGGGAGAGAAAGACCTTGCAACTGGACAAACAATTTCAGAACAACCATATGCTGGTTCATTGTTTATGTCTCAGAATAACTCTACATGGACTGCAGAACAAACAGATGACTTGAAGTTTGCATTAAAGGTAGCAGAATTTGATACAACTAAGACGGCAACACTCAAATTTGATAACGCGGCAATCCCTACACAAGTATTGCAGAGTAATCCAATACAAACATTCAGTGGTGCGAACTATGTGAAAGTTTACAGTTACACTCATGGTATGTACCACACTTCAGGTAACACTACTATTGCAAATGTAGTTGGAGATAAAACAGGTGCAGTATTAACTATCGGTGCTATAGGAAGTGTATCGTCAACACCCTCAAACGGAACTTATACCAATGTAGCTACCACAACTAGTGGAACAGGAACAGGGTGTAAAGTAGATATCGTGGTTGCGGGTGGGACAGTGACATCAACCCTTGTTAGTACAGCAGGTACAGGGTACGCTGCGGTCGATTCATTAACAGTTACAAACTTTGATGGTGGAACTGCAGACGGAACAATTGCAATTGATACTATTGGTGACACTTTAGGTGGAATACCGATTGGTGCGATTAACGCAAGCTTTGGAGCAATTTCCAATATTGGAATTGACTCTTTCTGCGTCACACCTGATCTTTCTGCATACGACTTTGTTTCAGGTTATGATGCAGATGACTCTACAGTTGGTGGCGGTCTCCGTACTGAACCACTAAAAGCAAATGGTGTAGTACAGGTGGCAGCGTCAGGAGTAACTTGTACAAGGGATTACTACTTTGATACATTACATACACTGATACCTAGTTTAGCACTACAGGGAACTAAGATCGCTGCACATGTAAACACAACAGCAATGAATTCACCTGAAGGTATCATAAGTGGAACAGTTTACACTAAGAGAGCAACAAACACCTACATTACCTTAAATGATAATGCATGGATGGGTACTCCTTGTATCGTTGCATCACAAGAAAATGAAACCAACGAAATGGCAGGAACTAAATCATTCACTGCAACACTACAACTGCAATCCAACAACAAACGTATATCACCAGTTATTGATATTGCTACAATTGGTTGTCTTGGTGTTGCAAACAGAATTAATAATATCGATGTTGTTGGGGATGTTCCAACTGGTACAACTTATATTCCATCAACAGCTCCCGATGGTGACAGTAATGTGATGACTTACATAACAAGAAAGGTAAATCTAAAAACTCCAGCTGCAGCAATTAGAGTAACAGCAGATTTCTTTAGACCACCGACAACTGATCTTAAAGTGTTATACAAGGTTCTAGAAAACGATAATGCAACACCATTTGACGAGCTTCCATGGACATACTTTAATACCACAGGAGCTCCTGATACAACAACAGAAGCAGATGCAAGAAATTATAAAGAGTACGAATTCTCTGTTAATGATCTTCCTGAGTTTAGTGCATTTTCAATCAAAATTGTAGGACAAGGAACAAGTACTTCAATCGTTCCACAAGTATCTGCATTAAGATGTTTAGCACTAGCATAAGATGAGTGACTATATTAAAGTAGAGGGACACTCCAACCTTTTAAGAGATGGTGGTTCAACAGCAATAGTTAATAATGATGTGGCGGCATATCGTCTACAGAAGAGGCGAAAGGAAATATTTAAGAACCAAGTTAAAGAGATAAATACATTAAAAGATGACGTAACAGAGATCAAAGCTTTACTTCACACATTAATAGAGAAAATACATGGCTAAGACAGTAGACCAATTCAGCACGATAGAAGACTTCAGATTGAAGCACAACGAGCTCGCAATAGATGTGGGTGACAAGTCGGGCCTTAGAACTACTAATTCCACAACAGTTGTAGATGCACTTAATAGTTTAGAAGATAAATCATTCTTCTTCCAAGAGTTTATCTATACTGCTTCAGCTGGTCAAACAACATTTACTGGTAACGATGAGTTTGCTAATTCTCTATTGATGAGAAAGAACAAGATTCAGGTATACAAAAATGCAGACTTGATACTTGAGGATACGGACTATACTATCACAAGTCTTGATTCTAAAGGAAACTATCTTTCCCTAGCATTGACATCAGGTGCGTCTGTAAATGATAAGATTGTCATATACTCTTTCACAGGTTCATACTTGGGTGCAGAGGGTGGAGATGCAAGGCCTGGCCAGTTCACAGAAACCGCAGCAGAAACAATTTATAATGTTAACACTAATGGTGTTATTCTAAATGGAGATGGTTCTCCGTACCAAACACTTTCGCTTGAAAGTGGATATACTATTCAATTAGCTGGTGCAACATACGGTGAAGAAAACTTAACACTTGCGGCAGGTAAAACTTTAGCTGCACCTACTATAACAGACAACACACTTTCTGTCAATAGTGGTAACATAACAAGTGGAGTATCGGGTACATTCTCAGGTGCTTTAACTGCAGGGTCATTTACAGACGGTATAATGACTGCGACAGGTGGTGATATAACTGGTGTTGACGATATTACAGGAACAGCAGACTCTACATTCACTGCATTTAAATTTATAGACAAAAGTGGTGCAAACTTAACTGGTGGTGTATTAACCGCAGGTAGTTTAGACATCTCAGGTAATGCAGATGTTGATGGAACGATGGAAGCAGATGCGTACACGGTTGACAATATTCCTCTTAATGAGTACATTTCAGATACCGTTGGCGCCATGGTCACTTCTAATAGTGAAGCAGGCATTAGTGTAGATTACCAAGATAGTGATAACACACTAGACTTTAATGTTGCTGACCCAACACTTACCTTTACAGGGGATGTTGCTGGTTCAGGACAAATAGTAAATTTAGGTAACGTATCCATTGGGTTGACAATTCAACCCGACTCTGTTGCACTAGGAACTGATACTACTGGTAACTATGTAGCTACTATTGTTGACGCAGGTAACGATCATATTACTGTTGCAAATAGTGGTACAGAAACCGCAGGAATAACCCTAAACATTACTGATGATGCTGTTGATTCAGATCAGATAGCACCTAATGCTGTTGCACTAGGTACACAAACTACTGGAGCTTATGCGGCAACAGTTGTTGGTACAGCAAACGAAATAACAGTATCGGGAAGTGGTGGAGAAACAGCAGCTATAACGGTAAGTCTACCCGATGATGTTACTATAGGAAACGATTTAACAGTTACAGGTGACTTGACTGTAAACGGTGATACAACTGCAATTTCGACTACAAATTTAGAAATAACCGATAAGTTAATTGTATTAGGGAAAGGTTCTAGTACTTTAGCACAGACTGATTCTGCTGGAATCCAGTTAGGTGAAAATGCGTCTGCACCTACAATTACTTGGGATAATGGAAATGTTAGATTATCTATAAACAAAGGACTCTATTCTTCTGTAGGATTTACAGGAAACGTAACAGGTGATGCAACAGGTAACGCAGGAACAGTCACTAATGGAGTTTATACTACTGGTACTCAAACTATCGGTGGGGCAAAAACATTTAGTTCTTCCATTGTAGGTGCTTTAACAGGCAATGCAGACACCGCTACTACCCTAGCAACTGCTATAACTATCGCAGGGAACAGTTTTAATGGTTCAGCAAATATAGCCATCGCTGTAGAAGATTTATCTAATTTTAGTTCAACAGGTGCTTCTACAGGGCAGGCCCTAGTTTGGGATGGTGGGGCAGGGGAATGGGAACCTACAACACTAGGTTCAACTACCGATTCATATACTGAAGGAACAAACAATAAATACTTTACAGATGACCGAGTCAATGACATACTTGTTTTACAAGACGGCCTAAAGAAGGTCTATGTTGATAACCCTGATGGGGGTGCTGATACTCCTATTGATGGACGTGCTACCCTCTCACTAGATTACGAAACTGTAAGTGTTGCTCCGACAGTAGTTGGTTCTACTGCGACTGGACACTTATGGTTCGTCATATAAGATTATGATATGTCAGACGAAATTTTTATAAACACAGGTACTAGTTTTCAACAACAGTATACTGCGAGACAACCAGCGATAGGAACAGCTCCTACGATAGGAAGTGTTATTGCACAAGCAATTGCAACGACTCAGACTCCGTTCACCTATCAAAGAAGAAGTCCAGCTAATTATAACGCAACTGGTCAGACTCCGTTCACCTATCAACATAGAACACCGAGTATCTATCAACATCCAACGATTGGTCAACAACCGTTTACCTATGATAATAGACAACCTGCGACATATCCTAGGATTGCACGGCAACCCGCTACTTATGCTAGACAAGGAAGACTACCATCTACCTATGATAATAGACAACCTGCGACATATCCTAGGATTGCACAAGTTACTTATCAGCATCCATTTACTTATCAACATAGAACACCGTCTACATATGCTAGACAAGGTCAAACACCTTATCCTTATATAGCAAGTGGACAACAGCCGACTGCTAATCAGAATACAGCTTCTGCACAGGCTCCAAGTATTGCGAATGCACAGACAACTTCACAACAACCTTATGCTTATCAGGCAGTAAGTCAGACACCTTATATTGCACAAGGAAGAACACCAAGTATCTATAATGCAACTGGACAAGTGGCATATAACTTTCAGCAGCCAGCACAACAACCGTATCCTTATATTGCTCAAGGAAGACAACCAAGTACCTATCAACATAGGAACCCATTCACATATGCTGTGACACAAGCTCAATCAACTTATTCTTTTCAACAACCTGCGATAGGTCAACAACCTTATATCTATAGTGATACAATACAAACTTACTTTAGTGGATATTCTTATGAAGAGGATGAAGGTGCATTTGCAATAAATAATAGTGGTCATTTCGGTTGTAAATATGTGGGAAATGATATTATACTATATTTCCAAGGTGACGGTAACCAAGAGAACTCAGGAAGTACTGGGACTTATGGAACTGGGACTGACACAAGTGTCACTTATTTTAGTAGCTACGCAGAAATAGGAAGAATTAGGGATGCCGCTTCAGGATACACGGTTAGACGAACTACTGCCTATTGGAGTGGATTTTCTACATATGACGGTGGGGACGGCTCTACTTCATTTAGTGGCACCATAACAACATCAGCTACATCAGTCACCTCAAGCATGAGAGAGTGTAATTTGAATAAAGTGTGTATTGGTGCCGGTGAAGGAGAAAGTCGTGCTAGATTTTCATTAATCTTTGAAAAGTCAGGAGATACAACACATACACTGAACTTGGATATGTTAATTGATGTTAACTTAACGGAAGAAGAATGTCCAGGCTGTTGTGTCCATGTAAATATGACCGTAGAGACAGCAGATGGAGAAGTTAATGTTAGTACACTATCGGTTGGAGATATGGTTTATGCATATGACTTCTTAGGTGGTGGTAAGATGTTAACTCCAATAGTCCATAAGGTTCTGATCCCAAGAGATTGTGAGTACCAAGTTAATGACTTGTTACTAACAGAAGATCACCCAATATACTTATCAGACGGAATGCGTAGACATAAAATGGATGGGTCAGCAGGTTTGAGTGGTGGAAGACGAGCATCGGTTAATCCTGAACTAACAATGGTAAACTATGGACTAGAGGTAGATCAACTTGTAATTGGTGATGTTATGATGAAGGGTGATGGAACAACAGAAGAAGTTACTAGTATAACTGCATATGCAGGCACACATGATAACTATGCATTACTAACAAAACAGGGTAACTGGTATGCAAATGGTGTAATGGTAGATAGTGTTGTTAAAGACTTAAACATTGAGGACATTGCATAATGCCTACAGGTCAACAACCATATCCTTATACAATTCCAGCAATAGGTCAAACCCCATATGGGTATACTGCTAACGCACAACAACCCATTATTGCAAATGCACAGTCTCCATTTACTTATGCGAGACAAGCTCAAGCTGTGGTGCAAGCGATTGCTGTTGGCCGAATACCTTATCCATATATAGCCTCTGCACAGTCTCCATTTACCTATTCTAATAGACAGCCAGGCACATATCCTAGGATTGCACAGGTTACTTATCAGCATCCGAGTACCTATCAACATAGAACACCGAGTATCTATCAACATCCAACGATTACTCAGACACCGTTTACCTATGCTAGACAAGCACAGACTACATACCCTTATCAGGCCTCTGCACAGACTCCAAGTATTGCAAATGGACAATCGACTTCACAACAACCTTATGCTTATCAGGCAGCTTCACAGACTCCATATATCGCGAATGCACAACAACCGTATCCTTATATTGCTAATACACAGTCCCCTTATGCTTATCAAGCAAATTCACAGACTCCATATATTGCGAATGGTCAGACTAATATCAATGTACAGAATACTGCAAGTACACAGACTCCAAGTATTGCAAACGGACAACAACCTTATCCGTATATAGCCGGTGGACAACAACCTTATATTGCAAATGGACAACAACCAACTATCGTCCAACAGCCTTACATAACACAGTATAGTTTTCAACAACCTTATGCTTATCAGGTTACATACACTAATACAAGAACAATCGGGCCACTTGCAAAAGTCAAGGGAGTATTTGTAAATAAGGCTGGAAGTGTAGAAAAAGTAGACGAAGTATTTACAAATTCTAGTGGATCATTAGAAAAAGTTCATCAATCTGTTCCTTCGGCACAGTATCAAACTTAAGGTGGTATAAATAGTATTATGGCAATCATTGCAAACATATTCATAGATCAAGGTGCGGACTTCAGTATTACTGTAGATGTATCTGATGCAGACGGAAATGTATTGAGTCTCACTGGTTATACTGCAGCGGCACAAATAAGAAAAACTTATAGTTCTTCTAGTATATCTAAGACCTTTTCGAATTCAATTAATGCAGCTGCGGGTCAGGTAACTTTAACTCTAACGGATACACAAACAGCTGCTATTGAAGCAGGACGTTATGTATATGACTTAAACGTAACGAGTGGTGGTGGAACAACTACAAGAGTAGTGGAAGGTCAGGTAATTGTAACGCCTGGCGTAACGAGGTAATTCAATATGGCAATTAAAGGAACATTAAGTAGAGTAGCCACAATTGGTGGTAGCATTGTTGGGGCCGGAGCAATTCGTGCGAAACAAGTAGCTATTGGGACAAGTGGTGACACAAATATTTCAGCAAGATCAATCAATGAACTTGCAGATGTAAACGTGACGGAGAGCGATGACGGTCTTCTTTCATATGATGCAGCGACAGATAAGTGGGTAACAACTACCACACTTGACGGTGGAACATTCTAGTTTACTAAATAACTATATCAAATCAAGGTTGTCAACCAGTGAGACAACGACCCACATTGTGAGTGGACAGTATATATTATGCAATCACGGCCTCGACAGTGACAGGTCATAATTAAATAAATCAAATTTTATAGGAAATATAAAAATGGCAACAGTAATTCAAATCAAAAGAAGTACAGGTTCCAGTGCTCCTTCTACTACTAATCTTAGTGAAGGTGAATTGGCATATGTACAAGATAGATCGAATTCAGGTGCTAGTGCAAAACTTTACATTGAATCCGTAGATTCAGATAACTCTACACCCCTAATCCATGCGATTGGTGGTAAGTATTATACTGATATCTTAGGTGGTTCAAGTGCAACTCCTGCTGACTTATTAGTCGGTAATGGTGCAACTACTGGTGGTAGTGTTAAGTTTATGGAAGATTCAGACAACGGAACTAATTTCGTTGCATTGAAATCACCCAATACACTAGGTTCATCTTTAACATTCGAACTCCCCTCAGCTGATGGTTCTGCAAACCAAGTACTTGGTACTAGTGGTGCAGGAGTCTTAAGCTTTATATCAACAACATCCACAGTCGCAGGTGCTTCTGACACAACTTATTCAGGCCTTGCAGATGCAGACCTAAGTGTGTATGACACTGCAACTTCTAAGTGGATAAACAAAGCAGTATCAGGTGATGTTACTATGTCCGACCTTGGAGTATTTACTCTTGGCGCAGACGTAGCAGACGGAACTAATATTGCAGACGATTCTATTAACTCAGAACATTATGTAGATGGTTCGATTGATCTTGCACACATGAGTGCAAATTCAGTTGACTCAGATCAGTATGTTGATGGTTCAATAGACACAGCTCACTTTGCAGCAGACGCTGTTGATGCAGCTGCCTTAGCATCCAACGCGGTAGTATTTGCTTCCGTAGACGGTGCAGCGGTAGTTAATGCAACTGAAACAGTTGCAGGCAACTCAACATCTGATGTTACATTCCCAACAACTAAAGCAGTATACGATTATGTTTCTGCAATTGATGTTGATGATGATCTAACAGTAGCAGGTGACAGTGGATCAGGTACAGTTAACTTTGACGCACAATCACTTACAATTGCTGGTACAGCAAACGAAGTTGATACAGCAATGTCAGGACAAACTCTAACAGTTGGTCTTCCTTCAAACGTAACAATTGCAAATAACTTGACAGTTTCAGGTAACTTAATATCAGACGATATTACTACAGCTACTTTGACAACTTCAGGTAACTTGACAGTTACAGGTGACTTAGCAGTCAACGGAACTACTACTACAGTAAACTCTACTACAGTCTCTATTGCAGACCCAGTTTTTCAAATTGGTTCAGATGCTTCAGATGACAACTTAGACCGTGGTATTAAGTTTGAATATAACGATGGAACTGCGAAAGTTGGTTTCTTCGGTATGGACGACTCAAGTGGTAAGTTCGTAGCTCTTTCTAGTGCAACAGATTCCTCTTCAGTATTCTCAGGTACAGCTATGGCTGCAACCTTTGGTGCAGTAGAAGCTTCAGGTTTAGCACTTTCAGGTTCAATTACTTCTCTAGACGGTTCAGCTCCAACAGCTGGCCAGTTAATGATTGGTACTGGTTCTGACTTTGCAGCTGGGACAGTAACAGCTGGTGAAGGTATTGATGTAACTAATGCTTCAGGTAGTATTACTATCGCAGCAGAAGATGCAACAGTGTCTAACAAAGGTATAGCTTCATTTGCAACTGCAATATTCGATGTTACATCGGGTGCAGTGTCAATTAAAGACTCAACTGCTACAGTAAAAGGAATAGCTTCATTTGCAGCTGCTAACTTTACAGTAGCATCAGGTGCGGTCTCATTAACAGCAATAGACGGCGGTACGTTCTAATTATAGGGGCATAACATGGCAACAGTTATTCAATTCAAAAGGTCTAGCACTCAAAATGCAGTGCCACTCACAGGTGATTTATCACTAGGTGAATTGGCAGTAAATACCTACTCAGGTAGATTTTACACCGAGAAAAATGACGGTTCAGCTGCCATAGTTGAGGTGGGGTCAAATCCATCTTCACTAACTATCAATGGAGCGGTATCTCTTCCTACAAGTGATGGAACAAATGGACAATTACTTTCTACAAACGGTTCGGGAACAGTTGGATGGGCAGATGCAGCGTCAAGCTCATTATCAACATTCATCTATACAGTTACGAGTTCAACTCAAACTGTATTCTCAGGATCGGATGACAACAGTGCAACTTTAAGTTACACAGTTGGTTTAGAAGGTGTTTATCTAAACGGTGTTAAATTAGTAAGTGGTGACGATTATGTTACTACTTCTTCTACCGTAGTTACATTACAGGCGAATGCCGTAGATGGAGATGTCTTACAGGTTGTAGCGCAAACTTCAGTGTCAAACTTAGTGCAAGGTAATTATACTACCTCTGCATTGACAGCGACAACTGCAGACCAAGTGTTATCTTCGAATGGAGTCGCAAATAAAGCGATTAAATATGTCGTAATGGCAACCCATTCAAGTGGAACACACGCTGCTGAAGTATTATTAATAAATAACGGTACAAATGCGTATTTCGTTCAATATGGTGATGCATTCTCTGCTTCCTCATTATTTACATTCAATTCGGATGTGAACAGTGGGAACATGAGATTGTTAGTTACCCCTGCGAATACAAATACAACATTTACTACCTTTCAAATTAGATTAACATAGGAGAATTAACAAATGGCTAAGACAAATAGTTTTAAAATAGCAGAGTTAATTCGTGGAATACAGTTTGATATCGAGAACGATGTCATTACAACTTCCAAACATATTAACTCTAAGAGTAAAAAGGTCGGAAGGCAGACTAAAACATCCGTGTCACAATTTTCTCTCGATACATTTGCGAAAGCAGATTATCGTGCAGCAAGATACATCATTGCAATGGCAGAGGGGACTAATTTCCACTCTACAGAAATAATGTTGGTACACGATGGTTCAGTTGTAACTTTAACCGCGTACGGAACATTGAAAGACGGAACACTTGCATCAATAGATGCAGATATCAGTGGTTCAAATGTTCGTTTATTGGTAACACCTGCGAGTACAGCATCTACTATCATTAAATTTGATAGGACTCTAGTTGAAGCGTAAATTATCAGATATATTATAAATCTAAAGGGGACTTTCGAGTCCCCTTTTTTTTACATGAGACTCTTTAGGGTATAAATAGTATTATGGCAACTCAATCAAAATTCTATGCCGATCTAGGCATCAAATCTCTAACTCATACTGAGATTGATGGCAATCTTCAAGTTAGTGGAAACCTAACTGTAACTGGCTCACAAACGATTATTGATTCAACAACAAGTTCAGTTGTTGATTCTATGATGGAACTAGCTAGTGGGAACACTTCTGCAGATTTAATTGACATTGGGTTCTATGGAAACTATAATGATGGTCTGTCAGGTGAAGGTGACGTATCAGAATACACAGGTTTATTCAGGGACGCAAGTGACTCAACATGGAAGTTATTTGATGGTCTAGAAACAGAACCAACTACAACAGTAGATTTATCGGGTGGAAACTATGCACTTGCAGATTTAACGGTTGGTGATCTAACTGCAACTACCTTGACTGCAACCAATGGACTTACAGGTTCATCTATAACTTACCCAACCAGTGATGGAACAAGTGGACAGTTTATTAAAACGAATGGTAGTGGTGGGTTATCTTTTGATGATGCAGGGGGACTTACAGAGGGAAATCTAACAACTACTGCAACCACACAAACAACTTTAGACTCATGGTCAACTTCGACATACAGAAGTTCTAAATACCAAATTCAAGCAAGTGATTCGACTTCGGGTGAATACCACGTTATCGAAATCCAAACAATACATAATGGAACTACAGCGTACCATGTTCAATATGGAGAGATGCACACAGGGTCTTCTCCACTTGCAACATTCACTGTAGATATAAATATAGGAACATTAAGGCTCAGGGTTACTCCAGCCTCTACAAATTCTACTGTATTTAAATTTAAAAAGATCGAACTCGTAGTTTAGTCAAAATATTTTCAGATTCTTTATAAGAAGTGGTGTCGGGAACAACTGATATGACTAAATAATTACATAACAAATTAATTACCATTCACAGGATATAATCAAATGGCAACTCAAAACAAATTCGTAATCGAATATGGTCTTAAAGTGGGAACTTCAGATGTTATCGATAGTGCAGGAAAGTTGGCGGCGGCGGCAATCACTAACCTAGACTCCGATGATCTTTCAGAAGGTTCTACTAACCTTTATTATGCTAATTCAAAAGTTGGAACATATCTTGCAGATAGTGGTCAAGCAAAAACTATAGCTAATGCGGCTATTGATGGGGGCACAATCTAATGGCAGGTGAAAAGAATTTTAATGTAAAGAATGGTTTATCCGTTGGTGGTGTAGAAGTAGTTGATTCATCTGCTGATCTAGTCGTAGGTGCATTTGGAACAGCTGCAAAAGAAGCAATCGATGATCAAGTTAATACCTTACTAACAGCAGGTTCAGGTGTATCATTATCTTATGATGACACTGCTGGAACACTTACAATTACAAGAGATGCGGAAACAGGTGACATATCAAGTGTTGTCGCTGGTTCGGGTC
>Ga0209709_10000090_pt1 | contig 81742 bp, 67 predicted proteins | sample ArcticOcean_MG_C_2_FD_187435 | JGI IMG/M metagenome (GOLD analysis project Ga0209709, IMG submission 187435) | Marine microbial communities from western Arctic Ocean - ArcticOcean_MG_CB4_136 (SPAdes) (version 2) | ecosystem: Environmental > Aquatic > Marine > Oceanic | place: Arctic Ocean...
AACCTTTGAAACATCCAGCAAAACCTTTGAAACATCCAGCAAAACCATTGCAAACAGCGAAACCTTTGGAACAGCCAGCAAAACCTTTGAAGGCGAAACCGTTGAAGCAACCAGCAAAACCTTTGAAGGCGAAACCGTTGAAGCAACCAGCAAAACCTTTGAAGGCGAAACCGTTGAAGCAACCGGCCAAACCTTTGAAGCAACCCGCAAAACCATTGCAAACAGCGAAACCTTTGGAACAGCCAGCAAAACCTTTGAAGGCGAAACCGTTGAAGCAACCGGCCAAACCTTTGAAGCAACCCGCAAAACCTTTGAAGCAAACGGCGAAACCTTTGAAGCAAACGGCGAAACCTTTGAAGGCGAAACCTTTGAAGGCGAAACCTTTGAAGCAATCTGGAGATACAACTGCAACTGATGACAGTACCACCACAACCGCCGCAAAAAGCGAAGGATTGAGCACCACCGCAATTGTTTTGATTGGCATTGGTGGCTTAGTCTCAGTGTTTGTCGTTGTTATAGTTTTAAAACGCAAAAAATCCAAAGAGAAGAACAAATACAACATACTCGAGTCTGAACAAGAGTCAGATGCCCCGAGTCTGTTCTCGACAATGAATTTAAACTTTTAGGAAATCCGGCATGATACATTAAATATAATAATTATCTATAAACTTGTGTACTTACTGAGAAATGTCAAACAATCTTTTGCTTCATGTACAAAATCAAGTAGATTCATGTAATGACCCTACAAAGTACTATAACTATACAGGTGGTGTCTGTCAAAAATGTCCACAAATTGACCATATGCACTCCGAAGCTGTGATTTACTGCACACATAGCAATGGTCAACATGCTGACGACAGGAAGTTTGCCAATGAGACCGATACCAACCTGTGTCAAATTTGTTATTCTGCTAAATTTGGCACAGGCAATAAAAAGAAGAAAGACATCAAATACAATAGATTGGAGTCCGTAACTAATGTTTCGAGTCCTTCCACATCCAAATTAAACTTTTGAGTTTTTGTTTATTATTTTGTAATTTCATATCGACCGTCGTAATTATTGCCTAAAAATTGTAGGTCTTCTCTCATTTCAATAGTTTGTTTTTTAGCTTTCGTACGCCAAGAATCCCAACGAATAGCTGCTTCCAATGCATCACACAGTGAAGCAGAAAACCCATTATCGTTTTTTGGAGAAACGCACTGATGATAAAATTGTTGGTTTACAGCTTGTTGATTTTCAGCTGTTTTGATTGTATCTGTCACTGTTATGGTTGGTTTGTCCAAACATTCGGTCTTGTGCCAGTAGTCTTTGGGATAAAACAACACCTCCCCAGGATTTAAAATGTCAGTGGTACAGTTGCCGTGGTAACAAATGGTCCATTTTTTACGTCCGCGTACATGCAAATGCCATGAAGAAGTGCGCAACCCATCGGAATGGTTGAACATGCCAGCACCCGGTGTTCCAATCAACAATACTTTCCAATGTGTTTTAATAGAAAATTCTTCCAATTGCGTCGGTGTCAATGTTTCTAGCCATTGTTCCCGATTAAACCATGGATGAATCGTTAAACCTAATTTGGTCCAATCTTCTTGTACCATTTGTAAATGCAGATACTGTGGTGATTGCAGTTCTGTCAGAGCCTTTGCAAATGTATATAAATATAATCCGGATGATTGTTTGTCCAAATTGTTTTTGAAAAAGTCCGAAGTCCGATTAGCATAAGTGTGTTTCAACCATTTAAAAGAACCAATGCGTTTTGGATATTTGATTGCGTCTGTTATAATAAAAGGTTTTGACGCATTGAACAGTGCGGGATGTTTTACCAAATTGTCAATGTGGATTTTTGGCAAATGTGTTGATTGTACATTTGTCAGTAACAAAAACACAATCCACATTTGTTTGTACCATGCGCGTTTAAATAAGATTATCTGATTATTATTTTAGGATTGTATTTATAAAAATTGCGAGCAGTACACATGCTATTTGCATGGTAAGCGCTATCAAACACAACTTGCGTTCCTTCATTGGTCCCCAAACGTTAAGTATTGCATTTAGTAGTGTGCCTTTGCCAGAAGATATTAATACATCGTTTGTCACGTCGTAGTTTGGCATCCGATGTCTTGGGCATTCGCCCAAAAGTTCTGGCAGTGACATTAAGGTGTTTATGATTTGTGGCAACATCATTATGGCCAGCGTTTCTGTGTCGTGTTGAGCTGAACTGACAAAAAACATTCCGCTCAGATAGCACCAAGAATCCCCCACAAATATGGATGCTGGAAACCAATTGAATGCAAACAGCACTGCACATGCACCGATGTATCCCACAATGGGTGTGTCCACCACGAAAAACAGACCTATAGCCACAACTAGACACTGTCCTGATTCTAACCCGTTGATTCCTGCATAAATGTTAATGGAATTTCCGCACCATATGCACCACACAACCATGTATATGTGGTACAATATTCCCAGTTCAAGCAAGTTACCAAATAAAACGATGGAAGTGTTGGGTTGGTACAGTGGTACGTACGCCAATGCGCTCATAATGAGTTTTGTTTTCCATTTGATATCGACAATGTCGTCCATTGCGCCTATGCAAAGGCCAACGATTGTGCAGTGTCGAATCGGTCCGTCTGGCATGAACGAGCAAAGAACAATACCGGCGACAATTCCCATGGCTTCGGGTATTGTTTGTTTATGTTTTTTGTGCAGGTCAATACCAGTTATGCCAATTTGTCTGAAAAAATGTTTGCAAATGACGACAGCAATACATGTGACCAATGCTTCCATACTATTTTGTTCGAGAAACCTAAATACTTTGTTGTGCAATTTTTGACATAGTTTGCTTTTATGTGAAATATCAAGTGCGGCTTTATCCAAAACTAAAAATGACCAAATTAATGCATCTTCGTCGTTCAACGCGCCATGGTCTCCGTCGTTCGACCCGCATCAAGCCCAAAAAAGTTCGAAGAAAAAAAGTCACAAAAGCTCCTAGGGATTTGTACGACCGAGATTTGGGCGGCTACAAATTTGTGTGTGCGCACAAAAACAATAAATGGCACGCCACAAAACGGTCGTCAAAACAGCTGAAGGAAGAAGAGAATCTTTGCAAAAAATTGCGCAAGGGCAATATTTCCAAAGATGGATATGTCATTGACCGTTTTTTTGTCGATGATGACACGGGGGAAACGACGGGTGTTGAAGAGACGGATGATTTGTTTGCCAAAGCTGACACAATTGCAAACTATTCTTCGGACGAAGAGGAGGAAGAATGGGAGGACTGTTAGATGCACATCGCCTGCAGCAGTTCGTCCAAGCAATGCGCGTCAATGGTCGCCTTTACGGCGGGCCACGTTTCAGTGACATGTCTCTCCCATTTGTGGTTGCCCTTTTGGACTTGAAGAGCGCACCAGATAAACTCAAATATGTTGGTTGTCCAATCGCGCGAGGCGCGTTGCCAACGGACAATCATGAATTCGTCGACATCCGGGTTGCATTCGAAAAGAACTTGCATGAATTCGGTTGGGGAGGAAGGGTTTCTTTTTTTAATGTGGGTCCAACTAAGTGCCAGAGACATTTGGTGGGCACATGATTTGTAGATATTTATATACATAAGTAGTAACTAATTACCGTATCTTCGATTACGATTGGAGTAATCTTTTAGACATGCATCCCATGTTTTTTTGTCACATTCTGGAAACAACGTTTGTATAAACATCAGCTCGGTGTATCGTAAATGATGCATGCAAAAGTTGGAGAGGCGCTGTTCTCCCGAAGTTCGAATCAACAGGTCGGGCTCACTCATATTGCTGGGCACGACTTCCCTGCCCGCGACCATCTGTGTGACATCTTCAGAAAAACCGTACGATACATAGAGATAAACGGTCAAATCATTGTTGGTCGCCGTTTGTAGCTGGAGCTCATGCATTTTGTTAAGAATCGACACATTTATTTTTTCGGGTGATGTCGAGACAAAACAGTACGCAATCTGACACTGTGTGTTGGCCAACCATCGGTCCAATGCTTTGTCAAGTTGTTTCATAGCACCATCCACCTGTTCCTGTGGTCTGGACCAATTTTCAGAAGACCAAGCAAAAATAGACAGTTCACGAATTCCTTTTGAGAGACTCCAGTTCAAAAGACACTGTAAGGACTCACCGGACTGTTTGTACCCCGAGATGCTATTTGAAAAACAACGATTTGAATAGCGACGGTTTCCATCTGGAATGACAGCTATGTGGTTTGGAATCGAACACATTTTGATTCGATGCACATACCTTGATATACTCTCCTCACAAAAATCCATCAAATAGTTTGCACATGTGTCAATCATAAGATAAAAAAAAGATGTATAAATATATTGATATCAAAACAAGATGTTGCACGCTGAATTGAAGCCCATCGAGAAACAGATTAAAAAGACTTTGGACAGTAGGTCTTTTGACCGCATCCAGATGCAAATCCCTTTCAATGAATCTTCCATAATATTTTTGGCGTCCCATACTCGAGAACATTCTTCTTTTTGGACCAATTGTCTGATTGAATTAATCAATCACGACCTGGCTGCATATGGTGGCCGGCACCTGTACCCCAAAATAAAAGACTCCAGCAAAGTGTTCCAAGACGGTCTTGTACAACTGCCCAAACTTTTAAATTATACTGGTCATCTGGGTCGAGCCGACCTCCCTACCCGATGTTGTCTTCGAGTCATTTACGGAGGTGGCCAGTCGGACATGGATGCTGGTTCTTTGAACGGTCTTGTTGATTCATTTCGACAAACTGCCGAGGGCATCAAATACAAAGACGCCGACCCCGATTTCACTGCCTTTTTTGGCTATTTGGAATGGACATGTCCACAAGTCCCACCGGGGGGCATTGTTGTGTGGCATGGTTTTCATACCACCAAGGGCGATAAATTATCCATTACTCCCAAAGCCACAATGTTCATGGACTATGCTGAACACGACATTCTGGATTCGTGCCAAACCGCCCACTACACCACACTGATTCGTTCCCAACCATTTGACCCTGGTTCCGGCACATTGAATGCCCGAAGTTCCAGAACCACCATTGAATTCAATGCTGCCAAGAACATACCTCAATCTGTTCAATTGCCCAATACTCGCATTGCTGGCGGTGTTCAGCAAAACCGACAAGTGGGGAACATTCAGATTGACCGCGAAGCTGTTCTTCATCAAGGGTACGGGGTCATTGTTCCTTGCAAGCATGGCACGGCTCCACCCAATGGATGTTTTCCATGGTACATGTCGTCGGACGAACTGCAGCAGTACCAATTGCTCCGTCAAAATTGTAAATTTGAATTTGAACGCTTTTTGACGTACTGGGTCTTTGAAAGAGAGATGCGTTTTTTGACGTATTGGCTGTTGCGCTATTCGAACAAACGTGGGTTTGCAGAACTCTGGAACATTATGGAACAATCTGTTGAATTTTTTGACATTGAATCCCGACGATTCCGCTGGCCACAAGTTGTCCAGTACATTGTCCAACAAAATGGACAACCTGCGGCGGTGTCTGAACTTGGCAGATTGGTTTCGTCCGACAGTAAAATGTCCAAGATGACTGAGGAACAAATTGTCCAGTACCACTACAATTCGTGGGTCGCCCTGTTTCTAAATGCACGCTTTCTAGATGTAGGCACCAGACCAAGTCAAGCCCTTTTCCCTGAACAGTCCCGATGTTGGTTTGCCATGTTTGGGGGTCGTTTTGAAAACCAAACAATGACGTCGACACTGGCAGCACAAGCCATTCTTAACAACAAGTATTTTATGTATTGGAGAAACCAAATGGGGTCGCAGGCACCTCACAAAACTCAGGGTCCTGCCATGTGTGTGGGTACCTCTCTTGCGGAGGTGCAATCGTTCATTCGTAAAAAGGTAGAGGATGGACCCACAGCACATCTGCATCGGCGAATGGCTCAGGGAGGTGGGAAAATAATTGCGGGTGATTCGGGAATGGGAGCTGGGACGACCTACACTGCGGGGTCGGCGCATTTGCAGATGCAAACCGGGGCATTTGGCAGCACCCTTGCTTTGGCCTTTTATTCCGACCCATTGGTTGTTCTTGAACGTTTCCGTGTGAAGACTCAGGCAAGTTGGGGGGCGGGCCATGTCGACCACAATGTACAATCCCGACCAAAAATGATTCAGTACATTAGAAAAACAGAAAAAAATTAAATTTCTATCACTTGTTCAGCTAAGAAAATGTTGTAATCTCTACCTCTACTTATCCCAAACTCTTTGTCGATGCAGGCTTGAATATGCTTGCAACAGTTGCGGGCTTCTGCTCGGTGCTGGTGTGTGAAATCTGGACAAGTGCACGACCAAGTATTGGGGGTACTGTAGCTGACATCGTATTGATAGTCGGCACCAAATTTAAAGTAAACAACTCTGAATTGTTTACTGTTGACATTGATGGGAAGTACAATGGGGACAACTGGCTGACCAGTCGGGATATTGTAATGCCCACGGGACACATCACGACATTGACGACCAATGGGATTGTGTGTTCGAAAACAAGCGTTGGACATTTCAAGAAAAAAAAAGAGTATTTATATAATCCAATATTTATAAAATGTCATCAGTCTGCAATATCACTGTCGATTTAACACACTACATTTTGGGAAATACCGAATGGCAACATGGCAAAACAACAGCTTCAAATTGGCTGCCGGAATGGGACATTCACGTTTACAATTGGTCACGATGGGAAACACTGGCTTCTATTGTACAAGTGTCGACATGCGAAGAGAAAGAGAAAATATGTGGACCAGTGCAGCGTATTAAAGACCGCGAAGTGTTGGAACCGGAACAACTGTACGGTGGCCGTGATATACTATGGCCCCACCCCACTCCAGCCGGGCAACGCATGCAAAAAGTTTGTCAGGATGTTTCGGCCTCCGAAACTTATGCCACAGTTAACAACTCGTGGGACAAATGCCAATACTGGACAGACGAAAATTGCACAAAAAGTGCCGGTTGCATGAAAGATTGGTCAACGGCCCGGGCTTGGTCAAACGATTGGGGCCAAGGTCGGTGTCAAAAACAGTGCCCTCCTCAGCTAATCAAAAAAGATACCAATACCAGCGACGTGGTGAATTTTATTTTGAAAACAATCCATCATATTTTTGACCACACTACCAATGTAACATCCAACGCTTCCAAAGATGACCTGAGATATGTAGGGATGCGGAATATACCCGTCGAATGGTTGCATGTGGACGACGATATTTTTTGGCTCTATGACGACAATGACAATGACCCATGGTATGACCACACTGACAATGTTGCAACCTGGCACACTGGTCTCACAATTGTTGGTGAACCATTGTGTACGGAACTGACCATTGCTACAACAGTGCCAATGGTCTCCACGGTTACCAGCGACGACTCTACAGTTACCGACGACTCTACAGTTACCGACGACTCTACAGTGTTGGCAATGGGAATAGTCGTTGTTTTTGTGGCCATTTGTGGTTTCTACTTTTGTTCAAATAGAAGTAACAAACGCAAAGAAAGAAGATTTGAGACTAATCTTGGTTGAATTTGTACATCCACTCCTTAATGGTCGAACCAATTCCTTCTTGTTGTTGGGATGTCCATCCTATGTAAGCACTTTCGGCATCTGGTCTGTTGGCACCACCCAGGGTTGTTGTGTACCATTTGTTTGTACTGTGGTTCCAAATCAAGTAATTGTAATGACCCATCCCCATGTATTTGCATGCCATTAAAAAACCAGGTTCACTGGCTAATCTTTTAATTTTGTTGGGTGCTTGCCACAGCCAAGTGCCTGTTGTCCTCATTTTATCAGGACTGTCAGACAAATATTGTTGCATTTCGGCGGACAGTTGGCGTTCATCATGAATTGATAATTGTGCCAGGTCCATTGTTGGAAACATTTGACAATCATCAATGATTTGATAAGACATTTGTAGTTTTTGTATAATGGTAGTATAAATACTACCATATGGCCAACATAATGTTTCACCATTTCCAAAAAGGATTCTTATCTGCAGAACCCAAAAGACCACCCACTTCTCCCGCTCCAGTGGCTCCATCGTCGGCCAAAAAGCAACGGCCCGCTTCTCCTGTTTCTCCAGCTCCAGTGGCTCCGTCGTCGGCCAAAAAGAAGGGGTCAAAATTGACCAACAAACAGTACGAACTATTGGCCAGCTTGTTGCCTCGTTCACGCTTTCCAGGCAGAGGTATCAAAACATGTAGAGCAGCGTTGGAACACCTGAACGACCCTAAATTGCAGCAAATACTGGCCCAATTCCCACAAATTACAATTGCCAATATCAAAACCGCCCTTAACAAAAGGACACCCACCAACAGCAGTGGTCGCATCGCCACCAACAGTAGTGGCCCAATCTCTATTTCCATTGGAACTCCACAGGGAACCCAGTCCAAAACAAGTCCACATTCACCTCCTCACAGTCCGTCCATCTATACACCACATTCACCCGCCTATACTCCATATTCGTCCGCTTATACTCCTCACAGTCCACATTCGCCCACTTATCCTCCACATTCGCCAGACCCCAGCAGCAACAGTGCCAGCAGTGCCAGCAGCAGCAGCAGTAGTTCCAGCAGCAGTGCCAGCAGTGCCAGCAGCAGCAGCAAACGCAGCAGCAGCAGCAAACCCCCAGGGAAGAAGAGGTCAACATTTACAAAAAAACAGTATGAACTATTGGGGAGACTGTTACCACGTTCACGATTTAAGTTTAACGATGCACCAACTCGTAGATTTGCACTGGTTTATCTTTCGAGAATGGCCGAATCGGTGCCTCTCCCCACGGCATTGACGCCGTATTTGGTGAATAGGATAAGAAATGGGGACATTACAAATGCCAATATTAGCACAATCCTTGACAAAAGGCCCAGGCCCAGCAGCAGCAGCAGTAGCAGCAGTAGTAGCAGCAGCAGCAGTAGCAGCAGCAGTAGCAGCAGCAGCAGCAAACCCCCAGGGAAGAAGAGGTCAACATTTACAAAAAAACAGTATGAACTATTGGGGAGACAGTTACCACGTTCACGATTTAAGTTTAACGATGCACCAACTCGTAGCAAAGCACTGGATTATCTTTCTCAGCTGGCCAAAGCGGGACCGGTGAACTTGACGCCGGAGTTGGTGAATAGGATAAGAAATGGGGACATTACAAATGCCAATATTAGCACAATCCTTGACAAAAGGCCCCTGCTCCCCTCTCGTGTTGCATCGTTGGTTAAATTGCAAAAGTGTCTCCGACTAGTACCGTTGAATATAGATGAAAAAAAAACCGCAACAGATTACGTGCAAATATTATCCGATAACGGTCTTGCCACTATTGATGTCAGTAATAGTATGGCTCAAATAATGATGTCAGTTGTTAAAATAAACGAGAGTTCGTTGTGGATATTGTCAGACCCCACTCGTGTATATTACAAAGGTGGTGGTATGTATTCTTGTCACGGGAGGTATAATTTGATGCCAAGCATGAAAAATGGATACAAATGGTGGAGGCATGAGAATTTGAATTACACAGTCTATGTTGCGACAAACTGGGTTTTAGGGTATATTGGCAACCGTGGAGAGAAGATACTTTCCGTTGCCCCTTTGTCCGATACATATCCACATATTCATAAGCAAATCCTCCCACCTCAGTTTGGCTGGTCTGATCTTTCAGCTGGACAAAAAATGATTACTGCTTATGCTTCCGAATCGAGACCGTTGAAGCAAAAGACATTGAGTGATTTCCACTGGCAGTATGACAATAATGCGAGTCACGGGTCTATTGAATGGGCCAATATGAATTCGGACCAGCATGTCGAGATGACCAAACAATTTCTCATGGGTAAAACGATATTTGAGAAAACAGTGTCCGCTACTCAGGGCAACCATCCTACCCCGCCTAAATATATGTATAATTTCAAGACCATGAAACAAAAAAACACCGCCACTGACTTTGAACGCGACATTCGCATTGTGGACAATTCGGCCTTGCCTCTCCCCCCAGTAGTGCACACGGCCAAGCCTATGGTAGCACGCAGAGTAATTTCTAACGTCACGCGTCGGTCTGAATTCCATCGACACAGTGACAATTGGCCCACACAATTGGGTTACCATGGACTAGGTGGACACTGGCTTGGCGAAGACTGTTACAACAATAATCCTGTGCTTCATGGTCTTCCTCCTGCTGACTATTCTTCTTCCGACGACCTACTGAAATATTTCAAATGGCGACCTTTGCCTAAACTTTCAGTAAATAAAGCCCTTGTGGACTATTACTCGTTTGACAGTGCCAAGTTGCGTTTTGCACATTTTATGAACATTGTGAAAAATCAAGAAAAATCGTTTAAAAAGGAATTAAAGTGTTCTGTTTTATTTCATTCCGGCACCATGGAAGGAGTAGCTGGCATCTCTGCCACTGGTTTTCAAAATCTGAGTGCGGCAAATGGTGCAATGTGTGGTACCGGTTCTTACATGTCTGTGTATCCTTACGCCGACTACTGCATGGGCAAGGCGATATCAAATCTGACCTACATGAAATATGATTGTAACAATTTTGGCGCTATGTTGGTCTGTGTCGGGGCAGTGGTACCGTCCGAGTATACGTACGATGCAACCGGTGATATAATTAAAGCAGGTAGTGGTATTCGGGGAACTGCTACCTCCAAGGGCATTTGTGGTGGTACTTTTTTAGAGGATGAAATCGACGATGAAAATGGTGAATTTCCGGTTGCAAATCGCGAAGTGGTGTTTTGGTTTGACAAACAACAGTTTATTTGTCCATTGGGTATAATTATATTTACAAAGTAAAATCAATAAATTAATCTGTTTCTTGTAGATTCCGAGCAATATGAAAATAAATTTCGTACCATTTTTTATCGCCTACTACATATTCTCCAACCGAAGCATTTGTTGGAATATTGTCAAAGGGAGTTTTTTTGCCAAACCGTACATGGTATCCGTTGTCCATTTTTGGTTTTTTTTGAATTGTGGACGTTTCGGTGATTGGAAATATGGGCCTTTCTAATTTAATCATGTGTTTTATAATTGACATGGTTTTGTCCGAATGTTTTGTGGATGGTACAAATTTATATTTTCCTCGTGCCCAATCATAAATGGGACAACCGTACTTGTTGTCTGTGATATATGTAAAATCTAGAAACCCTTGTTCAGCAAAGATGTCGGTCATGCACGCAATTGCATATTTGTAGAAAGACGAAGATTTGTCGCATTGCAACGACATGTCTGGGGTCGAAGCCGTTACCAATTGTGGACAGTCCAACTGCTGAATAAAACGGTGCATTTTGACAATGTATCCCGGTTTAACGGTTGTGACAACCGGATACACTTGTCCTGTACCTTCCAAATGCAGTATTGGCAGTTTGGGTTCACACTCTACCATTGGCCATTTTTTGTACAGCTTGGCCATCGAACAGTCGTGCGCCAATAACTTTGTGCGCCAAGCATCGCGCGGGTGCAAAGCTGCCCAAATGTGGTTGCGGTAGGGAGCATCGTATGTAATGTACTTGCTATGGGCATTGGAATCAACAGCGCCCTGTTCTATGGTAGGGACATACAAATGCAACACCGCCGACATGGTAGATAATATGTCAGTAGTGGCTGGTCGTACCCATTCTAAAATTTCTTTGCACTGTTGATAGACTTCTCGTGCGAAATCTTCACAGTCGCCCGTAAAAGAAGTGTGACCATCAGCAGTGGGTTCTCGTGGAATTTCCCAGCGCTCTGTTCCGACCGGTGTTGGTGTGAGTTGTACATCGGGTGTATAATTAATGTCCATCTGGGCATGCATCGTTACCGCATCTGCAATGACTACCAGACATCGTATATGGCGTGATTTGACTGTACCCGACAACAACATGTTTGCAACAATGTCCATAAAATCATGTTCCGACATGACATTCCGAGCCAGTGCAATTTGTAACCGTTCCCGGTGTGAAATCAATGCAGCCTCTTTATGGCAACGGGTAGGAATCATACAGAATGCACCAGAAGGCATTGTTGTACCCAAATGGTTAGTGTAGTAGGGGGAATGGACCATTTTCAACCCATCAACAATGCCAGGCAGTCCGTTTTTTCCAAATCCTTGTATCCAAGTCAGATTTGCTTCACTTGCATTTGCAAGTAAGTGCGGTGCTTCTCCTTGCACGGCATGCACGTTCAACTGGCTCTCGGAAGGTGCAAACAACGCATGGATAAACTCCGTAGATATTTGACCAGTGTTTAATACTGGTCTTTTGGACGCGTCACGCACTGTGAACGTATATGACTGAGGTCGGCATTGAGACATGTCTACCGCAAACGACCCCAAATATTGACTGACTTGTTTTTTGTCATCGTTTAAACGAGTGCAAAACATTTGACAAATTAATGCAAGTTCCGAATCGTTTTCCAATAACTGCAAACGATGCACAGTATCAGTAGCCTTTGTAATCGTCAACATTGGCGGTTGTGTTGGAACCGACATGAAAAATACAGCAAAAACGTTGTCAGCAACATAGCTGTGCAACTCGGTTATTTTGAAACCAACCGTCGCACTTTCTGCGCTTTGCGGGTGGTTCATCTGGTGACAACCTGTTCCTCTTATATAGTCGCGGATGACGATGCCACAAACGTTGCCATAAAAACTTGCGACGCTGTGACAACTCTGATAAATCGATGTTGTTCAGGTGTTGGTTTATTTGATTCATAAAAAATCTATGCATTATTCGTATCGACGCATTGTACTCCAACCATCCGACCACGCGCTTGTACCACAAAGCAGACCCCGCCTCTTCTTTAAACTGGGTAGCCCACGACAACAGATAATTTAACGCCAACCTTTCACGCATATTTAACGTCGCGACTTTGACAGGGAGAGATGACGAACGCAATGACCAAGACACTTGGTCTCTGTAATGCACTATACATATTGAACGCAATGCTACAAAGGAGGTAGTACACAAAAACTCGCTGACTAACTGGTCAACTACAAACGGGAAACTTTTCATTCTACTATATACAACTATGTTGTTGCAGATCGGAAATATTTATATGAATATCTCATCGCCATCACGAGAGAAATCTCCATCTACATGCAGGTTGCCTGCAATATTCACCTTGGATACATTGATTTGAAGCTCGTTGTTTCTGAAAATCAAATACTCTGCCCCGGTCCCGTTGGTGCCGGCTGTTCCGTTGATACCTGGCGGACCTTGAGCTCCGGGCGGACCTTGAGCTCCTGGCGAACCATCTTGTCCGTTGATACCGGCTGTTCCGTTGATACCGGGCGGACCTTGAGCTCCTGGCGAACCATCTTGCCCGTTGGTGCCGGCTGTTCCGTTGATACCTGGCGGACCTTGAGCTCCTGCCGGACCTTGAGCTCCGGACGGACCTTGAGCTCCTGGCGAACCATCTTGTCCGTTGATGCCGGCTGTTCCGTTGGTGCCGGGCGGACCTTGAGCTCCTGGCGAACCATCTTGTCCGTTGGTGCCGGCTGTTCCGTTGATGCCGGGCGGACCTTGAGCTCCGGGCAGACCTTGAGCTCCGGACGGACCTTGAGCTCCTGGCAAACCATCTTGTCCGTTGGTGCCGGCTGTTCCGTTGATGCCGGGCGGACCTTGAGCTCCTGCCGGTCCTGCCGGTCCTGCTGGTGGCAATTCTTGGACAGATATGTCGGTGGTGTCAATGTGTGACGTTTTAATCGTTCCGACGACAGACAGCGTTGACGCAGGTGTGGCGATAAGTCTGCGTCCATGCTGGTTTGCCGCAGGTTTTATAATAACGGACATTGCCCAAATTGTCAAAGTATTTGTGGCATTGTCAAATGTTATGATTTCATCATTTACAATTGAACTCACTGACATTTGTCCTTGTCTGACTGACACTTGTTCTATTCTGTGTTGTGGTGTCTTGGCCATCAAGTATACAATGAAAGAGATTGATGTCAGATGCAGTAGTAGCGAGACAATGTTAAAATAATATGTTTTTTTTGGTTGGGTAGGTATTTTGTAGTTGATTGGCGAGGGTGGTCGCAAATTCAAGAGTGGCCGTGAACTCATTTTGACAAGACCGAACTCTTTTTATAGTACATTAGTTTCTTTTTTTTCTTCTGTGACCCACACACTTTTTCGTGTCAGGGGGTTGTGCATATATTTGCACCCCGATTCTGTATCGGTATACACTACTGGTTCTCGGTTCTCTTCTTGTAGAAGGATATTGTTGCATATTTGTAGGTCTGTTGGTATTGTTTCTCTCATTTCCATTTCTTTCATTTCCATCAGGATTGTGTTTCGTGTTTTAACATCATTTGGGGGCGTCTGATACATTTTTGTGAAGCATTTGTCGATGGCGGAGCCCAAGCACAATTTTGAAACTCTCAAAATAGATAGTGCTGAAATGGTGAGGGTTAGCACAGTCCCAAGTCTTGTGATGATTCCTAATTTGGTGGAAACAGTGTGCACAAACATGTTTTCGTCCACATTGAATTGTACATCAATTTGATGATTGTGGATGGCTTCCGAGGTTTCTTCCAGGATGACTTTGTGGGGGACAATTTGCAATCCGTAGTGTTCGACAAAGTGTTCAGAGAATAAACTCCGAAAGACGCCAACGTTCACGATGGATATTCCACCCAGTCCCTCTGATGGATTCAGGACTTGACTGACGTTGATTTGGGTGTAGTTCCATTCAGACGGAACAATGGAGACAATGCTGCGATGCATTGTGTTTGGAACAGTGATTGACACAATGTTAGTAGCTACAAAGGGTGACAAAATGTTACAGACAATGGTTACTGCACAGACAAAATCATGTTCGAGCATGCTGGTGTGTGTGCAGTCCAAAACAGTATTGACGGAGATAAGGGTGCAATTGGGATTGGAGGTGGCGGCCTCTGTTTTAAATTCAATGTCAATGTTTTGAAAATTGTACTGTCCCTGATGTACAAGGGGAACCAATCCAGTTTGCTGAATGGTGTTGTTGGATGTAAAGACAAAGACACTGATTCCTGCAACGACAAATGGTAGAGCAAGGGTCATGGCAGCTCCCAATCTTGTGTTTATGACACGTTTAGCATGTGTATCTTCAATGACGTGGTCTCCTGAAAACATGATGTCAGCATGGCGAAAACATTGTGGGCACAATCGATGTGTCATGACAATGAGTACAATTGTTCCCAAGAGTGCTGTGTATATAATAATGGCAAATGTTTGTGCAGAGTCTTGTTGCGCGTCCAAGTATTGAGTGGTTGCGTTTGTTGACCACACTTGTGGTGGAGTGTCCGAGTTTTCTGCACAACCTGGCAATTTTTTGCAGCGGATGGATGTACATTTGGAGCAATTTGTTTGACCGTACAATGGTTGATAAAACCCAGTGGGACATAAGTGACAGGTGGTCCCTTTGGCATTTCCAAACAGACCTGGTCTGCATGTGGCACAAATGTTATTTGTGTTGGGAAACCTGCCTGGTCTGCAGGCCATTGGCTGCAGAGCACATTGAGCAAAGTTATTGGCGCCCATGCCTGATGTTTTTAACGGTTCACCGTCTTTGTTTTTGCCACAGTCGGTACAGCTGGTAGTTGCCATTTTGTTGGCATATGTATTGACGGGACAAATGTCACATACTTCCGCCGCCGTGTGCGATTGATAGTGACCTATGGGACATTGTACGGGTCTGTTCATAAATAGTGCTGGGCACATATGACCGAAGGGGCATTTTTGGCAGGCGTCTGTCAGGGATGACGCTCCTGGTACATTTCCAAAATAGCCTCGTGGACATCCTCTGGAGCACCATGTTTGACCCACTACATTTTGGTAAGAACCTTCGTTGCATAATTTGCACCCTTTTTCAGAGTTACCGGAATCTTCTCCATATTTGCCTGTGGGACATGGTTGTGCTAAGCCGTCCCCGGTACAAAAATACCCTGGTTTGCAGTCCGTCATTGATGTGCCGTCACATTCGAAAGAGGGTTGACAAGATTGGCATTTGTTGTTAAGAATGTATTGCGTAGCCAGACAGTCTGGTACATCTTCTACACAGTCGTCAATACTGTCGTGTTTGTAAGTGGTAGTGGTGTCTTTGATTGTTCGCTCATTGGGACATCCTTTGCACTGTGTCATGCCTTGTTCGTCTTGGTATTTGTTGGCACTGCAAATTTTGCACTGTGTAATGGATACAATGCCAACATTGTCCGAGAACGAACCGAGTGGGCACTGAAACCGACAATCGGTTGTCTGGCCTGTTTCAGCCGAGTATCTTCCTTTTGAACACTGATTGCAGTCGTCGACTGTCGTAAGGCCCTCTTCGTTGGAGTATCTTCCGGCAGGGCAAACACTGTTGCACTCGGATGTCCGACCGAGCTCCGAGGAGTACCGACCAGCTGCGCAGCGCCCTAAACATTTTTCGTTGGACACCAAAGCAGTTTCAGAGGAATATCTGCCTTGTGAACAAGAGTCTGTGCATGGCAAAGCTCGTGCTTCTTCTGACGAGTAGAGACCGGGTGCGCAATTTTGACACTGTGAAACGTCGCCGATGCCCGACACCAGTGAGAATCGACCAGCTGGGCATGGGTATTGTGTTTCTGCCAGCGTGCCACCACTTGGACAATAATAGCCAGGAGTGGTGCACGGTGTACATACTAAATTGTTGACCCATTTGCCAGAGGAGCATCCATGTATGCAAGTGTTTTGTTGTTGGTGACAAAACCGACCCTGTGTTGTTGGACAATCGATGGCGCCACATTGGCACAAATCGGCAAATGGTACAGACCCGTCGGCATTGGGACATGTTTCGGCATGAACACAGGCGTTGTCCGTACAAACCAAACCTGACAGCGGTGTACAGTCGGTGGCACCGCATTTACACACGTTTTCGTTACTGCCGTCCGAACAAGTGGGCGCATGTGTACATGTCGCGTCGTTGGAACATACCAGTCCAGTGGACGAGGTACACAGGACCGATTGGCAGATGCAGGACTGACGATTGGTACCAATCTGGCAGAGAGGTGCGTTGGTTTGGCACAAACATTGCAACTCGTTGGAACATTCGGTGGTTGTGTCAGTAGCATAGAGTCGTACATCTTGTGTTTGGGTGCGAAAAACACAGCCTTGGGGCAGGTTTTTGGAGGAGCTGACCACTGTCACTCTACCGGGCCAATGTTGAACAGTTGCCTGTGTTTCGCAGAGTGTTTTGTCAGTAATTGGCAAACTTGGTGTTTCACAGGTACCACCCGTACGAACCGTGTAGATGGTTTCCGCACAAGTGCTGGCTATCAGCAATAAAAGTAACATTATTTCGGGTTGTAGAAATCAATTTAAATATGGAATAAAAGCAATCCAATAATTACAGACTGTCTAAATATTGGGTCAGGTTTAGAGGAATGTTTGTTAGTGTCAGCTCGTCTCCTGTTTGAATGTCAAAGGTGGCCATGACAACTGAGTCGTGTACAGTGCAGTTGGGTGTGGTGGACCTCCCCATGTATTTACCCAGATAGTCTTGGTCGACATGGGTCAACAGTTTGAAGATGGGGGAATGTTTGGGAACGTTTCTTTGTGAAAACAATCGTTGTACTTTTTTATGTTTGCAGATTTTAATGATGGGCAGAAGACTCATGTTATGGAGAAACAATCTGTACCTTTTATATGTACTTTGGGTTCATGCATGCTAAAGCAGATTATACAGGCATATAATTAGTTAATAGAATTTATAGTTAGTTGTTAAATAGGTCTAGCTGAGTTGGCCACCAACTCTGTATTTCTCGTATTCCATGTCTTTCAGGAATGCGTTTTCTCCATTGCGGACTGCGCGACAACCGGGGTAAACGTTGGGCCCCCAGTGTCCGGTGTTCATGGTAATGGTCGTAAAACCTTCCTTTTTATCGTTGTACGTCAACTGATGGCCTTGGAAACAGATGGTGTTGAGATGGCGAACGGGTGCCAAAAAGTTATCGGGGTTGCCGTAATTTTGCAGGCGGTCAAATCCCAAGGCAGTGGAATATTTGTCAGCATTCGGGTAGTGCTCGTCGGAAGTCGAGATGGTGGTGTTTCCCATGTTGAGCACTTGGTTGGAGTAAAACCCACTGATGTCGAGGGGGTTTTGGATTTTGGGTTTACCAGCTCCTGGAATCCAGATTGGAACAAGGTCGCATGTGAAAGAGTCGTTGGCAATTTCGGAAGAAAAGGAGTGATCGTCGCCTTCTCCTTGAAAAAGACTGGTTCCTTCGCCCGACACGTAAGACTGTGCAAAAATGTCTTCCGCCAAAATGATGTTTTTGGGCTGTTTGACTACCGATTTGTGGTAAAAAGTGTAGTGACCAATGTGCACTTTGTGAATGACATCATCGGTCAACATGAAGTCATGATGGCCGTGCGCGGTAAATCCAGTGTCCAATCCACCTTTCATCAAGATGGCGGAGGCCATGTTGTAGGTTTGAAATGGGCGCAATAACAAAACAGTGCCTTCTCCTGTTGTATTTACAGGTGGGTCACATGCAGCGGCATTTTTGATTGCAATGTCTTTACACTCTTGAAACGACATTATTTCAAAGTTGTCGGAATCCATAGAGTAGATGTAGATATCTCTGGGATTTCCGTTTCCAACACTGGCTTGCGTTGGAAAAACAAAGAATTCACCAATTTGTCGTTCGCGGACCAGCAAGTCACGGGGTTCACCAATAAAGTCAATGTCAAAGGGTCTGGTCTCAAAGACTTTACTGCCACGAAAAGTGAGCAAATTGCCTGGGCCTTTTTCGAGGTTGGCGGCAGCGCCGGCACCTTTGCGGTAGAATTCTACTTCGGCCGACGGTACCATCGTCACGTAGATGGACATCTTGCTGGGAAGAATCCAGACATCCGGTCGGACTCCTTCGTACTTCATTTGATCCTTGAGTTCAGCGTCGAGCAAATAGAGCCCACGCTCCTGTTTTTGAACAAGTGCCCAACGACGACGTTGCTGACGCAACAATTGACCTGGTCGAGTGACGGTGGAGCCATGCTGTCGGTCCCATTCTTTGTAGTGGTTTTTGGACGAGAGCAACGCATGAATGACACCGTGGTAGGCAGTCTCGTTGACAGAGTCGACGATTTGACGCAAATTCATCAAGTAGTGTTGGCGACCCTGGTCCGTTTTGTAAAAACCGTGTTCAATGATGAAAGCTAAACCACGTCGGACCAAACGGTCGGAACGAGATTCGCGTTCGGCAGTCACGTATCGAGGCACACCTTGATGTGGTTCTAAATCCATCAACGTTTTATTGAATCGGAAAATGTCCCACTTGACCGACAAATCCTCCGTCAAAACCCAGGGCAAAACCGCAGAGGTGTACCAAGCATCTTCTTCGGTGATGAGGTAATCAAGGACTGTTTCCAAATGCTTGTTTTTGCCAGCATAAGCTTTCGGTAAATTAAAAGTTTCGTGAGCAAATTTGTCTTCCGCCAACATTTTTTGATATTGGGGGTCGACAGAGCCAAAAAAAGGCTGCAACGCATGGTTGGGACTTCCACTACCGACAGAGCTGAGATTAGTTGTATCTTCGTACGACATTTTAGTCAAAATATGGGTCTTATATACTGCATTTTTATTGTCGATGAACGACAAAACACTTTTTACATTTTCATATGGTAGTATTTAACCGCGAATCCAATTACTTATATGGGCCAACTGTTTGCCAAATTGGAACAACTGTGGAACTCTTTTAAACGAGACACTTGCATTTTGATATTGGGCCTGGACAACGCCGGCAAAACAGCAGTACTCTACGCATTGAAATTGGAACATCCGGTAGAATATACGGTACCGACAATAGGATTTAACTTGGAGGAGATAAAAATGGGCAATGTCTCTATCAAAATGTGGGACATTGGTGGTCAATCCAAAATCCGAGAATTGTGGCCACACTATTTTGAACAAGCATGTGGCATTGCGTTTGTGGTGGATTCAAACGATGTCGACCGATTGGAGCAGGCTCGCGACGAGTTGCATGCGTTGGTTGCCAACAAAGAATTGGTGGGGAAACCTTTTTTGATATTGGCCAATAAACAGGATTTGCCACAAGCGCTCGACAAAGATAGTCTGGTTCAGACATTGGGATTGGATTTGATCCACAGTTCGCCCTGGCATATTCTGCCCTGCTGCGCCATCAAAAATACAAGACTCCGAACCGGGTTTGAATGGTTGTCGGAACAAATTTAGTGCAGAGACAACACCAGAGACAACAATATATTTTGGTGTTTATGGACAACAGTGTGAGAATTACAAACGTGTCAAATGTGTCACGCTGGATACATATTTCAGATGCTCGATTGGAATGGATTACTCTACAAGTTATGAAAAGTTCTAATATTTTTATATTGCGTTCGAGTTGCTCATGTGTTGACTACAATTTTGGATGACCTCCACAGAAGGTGGACACGTCATTCGCGTCGAAGAGTAGGCTCTTGCCAATGTTGCGCGTAATATTCGCATTGTCAGCCGAATAAAACATGTACACCACGTGGATGGGTGTCTCCCATTCTTTTTCGAGACATGCGTGCATCACGCGCAGCATTAAGGCTTTCCGCTCCTCCTGCGAGGGTTTTTTTGTGCCGGGTGGCGCCTTGTAGCCGTGCGGGTTGACTCGAACCACCACATACTGCTTCCCTGGAAACTCGTCGTACAACTCGGAAATGCGGCGCTCGTCACAGTCGTAGGATGTACCTCGATGCTGCTTTTCGTCCAACTCCCATTGTAAAACTATCTTCGGTGAGGCCCATAACCCATCTGGTCGATATCTGGAACAGGACTCTCCACCGACACGCGAATCTGTACATACTCGCCACTCCGGAAAAAAGTGCTCGTCCAAATACAAAGACCACTCGTGCTCAATTCGAATGTCTTTGCCCGTCACTTTCATAAAACAATCGCGACATGCCATGCTATCGATGTTGGTGGCCGGGTCTGTACAAGGGCGTAGCCGACCACATTTCTTGCAACACAGCTCGCACTCATAACGGTGTCTCCAAGCGGCTTTCCAAGCGGCTATCTTCGCCTTGTTTGCTTCATAATGAGCGACATGTCGAGCGGCTATCTTCGCCTTGTTTGCTTCATAATGAGCGGCTTTCCGAGCGGCTATCTTCGCCTTGTTTGCTTGTCTATAAGCGGCGTTTTGAGCGGCTATCTTCGCCTTGTTTGCTTGTCTATAAGCGGCTTCCCGAGCGGCTATCTTCGCCTTGTTTGCTTGATACCAAGCGGCGTTCTTCGCGGCTATCTTCGCCTTGTTTGCTTGTTTATAAGCGGCTTTCTTCGCGGCTATCTCCGCCTTATTTGCTTCATTATAAGCGGCTATCTTCGCCTTATTTGCTTGATACCAAGCGGCTTTCTTCGCGGCTATCTTCGCCTTGTTTGCTTGTCTATAAGCGGCGTTCTTCGCGGCTATCTTCGCCTTGTTTGCTTGTCTATAAGCGGCGTTCTGAGCGGCTTTCTTCGCGGCTATCTCCGCCTTATTTGCTTCATTATAAGCGGCTATCTTCGCCTTATTTGCTTGTCTATAAGCGGCTTTCTTCGCGGCTATCTCCGCCTTATTTGCTTGTCTATAAGCGGCGTCGTAACTTTTTCTTTTGTCTTGCGTCACTTTGGGCATGAATACAACACATAATTTAATATAAAGATTTGGTCAAATGTTTTATCGAACATGTGCAAAACATGTCAAAATAAAAGTCAAGTCGACTGTCATACACTATTATTTCCACATAATCGAAAATACACTATAAATGTATCTCAACAGTCTTCGATGTCGCAGCGAGAAAAAAGAATACCTAAAAACGATTCCAACAAAGGAAGTCGACACGACTTTAAACGTAAAACGATTGAAAAGGCCAAAGCAAAAAAAGCTACAGTAAAAAACACTGTAAAAAAGCAGAAGAAGATAGTAAAAATGCAGAAAAAAATAAACGGTCGCAAACCAAGTGCACAACAGGTGACCAAATTGCGAAATATGAAAACAACAAATTCATACTTTGATTAATCCCAGTATAAATAGAAGTGACACCAGTCAAATGTCTTCAAAAAAAAGTAGTACCAAAAAACAAAAAACAAATATCGTCAAAGACCAAATCGTGGATTATATGGTTATTTATTCCAAAGATATGAACAATTATACCAGTTCACTGACACGCAGCCGTCAGAATCGCAACGAACTTCAAAGGCAAATCGGTCAAGCCATTGACAATGGATGGCAACCTTTTGGAAGTGTGAGTATAGGAACTACTGGTAAATTATCGGATACAATTGTCTTTGCACAAGCAATGGTAATTTATGAATAAAATTTAAAAGTATTTGATATTAATATAAAGTCTACGGTATCATTAATTCTACCGCTGTCGTATTTCCCCACAGCCTTGCCACTTAGCAAACGGCTACTTTTTGGTACGCTGCTCTAAGAGCATCTGGGTCGTCAGCCCTCGCACATTCGACAGACCTACTCACACCACCAATTCCAACAGTACCAATACGACATGTGATATGGCAGGTCAGTCCCTCTTAGCATATTGTACGTGTTGCATATTGCAAGGTTTTGACAGTTGAGGAAAGCAATTTGTTGTCGTTAGTTAAAGAGCCATTATACAATATATAAGGCAACTAATAAATAAATATTATGTCATTAATTAAGGACAAAAAAAAGAATAAACAACCTCATTTTCGCCAAATGGTTCCTCGGGAGTTTGTCTTCCAGCATGCTGAGGAAGCTTTCAAATGTCCTCTTACAAAGGATGGTCTAATAAATCGCAGATATTCGGCATCATGCCGTGACGAAATTGCTACTGAAGATGTAAAAATAAAAGCAATGACAGGAAAAAACTATGAAGATAAGAAGAAAGCATATATCGGTAAGATATTGCAAGACACTAAAACTGCAGCAGTTGCTCAAAAACAAAAGGAAGTCATCGCTCGCGGCAAACAAATATATGAGTTGGACAAAATCGTTGCTACAGAAAAAATGCGCGGATATGTAAATGAGATCAACGCCACTGCGAGTCCACCCGACTGCAAAGCTAAATATAACAAACTCATGTTCGATATTAAGCCTATTCAGCGATTTATTTTGACCCAGATTTGTTATCAAAAGTTGTCTTCCTTTTGTGATGGTCGGTGTAATGATGCGTACTCCACTATGGGAAGTTCAACGTTCCCTGAAGGCGCCGCTATCCTGGACAAATTTAAAGAAGAAAAGAAAGCGCTGGCAGACCAATATCAAAAAAAAGGTTATTTCAAAGATATTGAATTTGATCCTCTTGTATCTGCGTTTATGTTGGACTTTTGGTCAGATGGCGTAAAAAATTTTCAAATACCGTTTAACAATATTGAGGACGAATGCGACTCTGACGATGAAGATTGCACCCATACAGATCCATGGGCCGCTTTTTACGAAGCATTTACTGATGTCCAATCCGAGAAATGGTATGACGAAGAAGCAGAAGGCCACAAAAAGTACTTTCAGCTTATTCCGGAAGACCCATTCATGTTTTATATGTTTGTAACGGACGAAGAAAATCGCGAAGTGCTTTCGCCCCAACTTCGTTCTATTGCTGATGTGTTATGCAGGTCGCCGGATTTCGACGAATGGCAGACAGAAAATACTACGAAAGTGTCCAAGTCCACACTCAAAGTCGTTTCTGGTGGTCGGTCAGATAAAAGAGATATTGAATATCCCGATTATGATGATGCTACAAACAAGATTGAGTTGCAAGAAGAAAACTCGTTAAAGCCTTTACCATATGGCAAAGGTAAAAAGGGAGGTACCGCCCCTCTCGATCTTTCTCAAGGCGTGAAATTTTCGGATCACGGCAAATCTCTTTTTATTACTTTAGTAGGTTCAATAATCGTGCGTTCTGCGTACGATATACATTTTGACTCTTTGAAGTTGGATATGAACAAATTCAACGAGTCGCTCAAGGAATTGGACAGAGACGATAACGATTACGAACAGAATAAAAACCGTGTTTGGGCGGAGCTATTTTTACAAGCTTATGAATGGGCATGTGAGACACAGGAAAATCATTTCAAAACATATAAGGAATGGATTCCTTATTCTTTGTCCGAATGGGGAGCGAATGGCGGCATATTCCCAGAGATTTTGCATCATGAATTACAATCATTAAGTCATTTAAATGTTCGTCTGTATGGGACACGTCCTGTGGTCTGCGCATGTCCAAAGGGGTATGAGACTTATTACGGCGCAAAATTGACCATGGTGACTAAGAAGCGGCCTGGATTAAATGTCGGAGATAATGTGGGGTATGGCGCTTTGACATCAAAAAAATCAGGCGAACACATTGCCCCTGGTCGAGGTGTAATTCTCAAGAAAGAAGGCGACCGAATTCAGTTGAATATAGGCACTTATTGGAAGTCGAAAAAAATATGGCTACCTGCGCGGATCGTTTTTTCTAGTCACGCGAATACGACTGGAATTTGCACCAAAACGTTAGACGACTTATTGGACGTTATGGAGACCGATGAAGAAAAAAACAACCCTTGGTACATAAAGTGGGTAGGTACATACGAACAAGCCGCCAGAAGAATCGTGGCTTTCAAGAAAAAACAAGCCGAAATGTACGACAATAACGATCCAAACTATAGTTTCGTGTCCTATTACACAAATTTGATCCTAATGAATTTGGATTATTGGGTGAAACGCCTATTTAATATTTGTAATGTGAAAGTAGATGAGTCTGGCGATGAAAACAAACCTGTCTCTGAGGAGGAAGCCAAATTTTGGGGCGGGGTTTTTGACGAGATTGAGGCGAAATGGGTAGGCCTCGGTGCTGGCGCGGGTGCCGTTGGAGCAGTCGGTGCCGTTACCGCAGGTGCATTTGTGCTTGGAACAGGTGGTCTGGGCGCGGTGGGAATCGCAGGGGCAGCGGCGGCCGGCGCGTTAGTCGGTGGACTTGTTGGTGCGGGAGGCAAAGAATTGCTCGGAAAAGTATACACTGCCATTAAAGCTGGGGGTATGATTCTCTACAAATTGTTTACCATGGTCTTGCAAATGCCTTTTATCCAAGAATTGATTCTGGACATGGTTACAGATTACAAAGACAAAATATGTCGAAAAATGGCCATTGCTGAAAATAGAGTCAAAATTCGACGAACTGATGGTAAAGGAGATGTCAAACAATTTAATGACCAATCTGGCGCGTGGGAAAGTTTGTCACAAAACGAAAAGTTAGCACATGCCAAAGCAATGGCCGATGAAAGTTCCAAAAAAACTACTGGCATGATTAACAAATTCACGGCGGCGATACAGTCGCTTTCAGGCGCGGAGGGCGATGGCATTGTTAATCGCGCGGCGGGTGCAATCAGTTTGAATCAAGAAAGCAGTCCAATCAAAAAAGTATTCAAGTTATTATACAAAATTCCCGGCGTCGAAAAAATGTTAACATATCTACATGTTACTCCCGACAACCTCACAGCTATGTTAACAGTAGCTCTCACAAAAACCTGCGCAAGGACATGGAATTCTTTAGTAAATCTTAATTCTGGCATGGGAAGAATAATGAGATTATATGACAGCATCGCTGGCGATGGAGGTTGTCTGGATGATAGTGGCAATTTGGTCCTTACAGACGGGGGAACAATGTCAAAAGGTGGTCAATATTGCTCGTATGCCTTTGAACAAGCGCTCCACAATATCCCATACTACGCGATGATGGTTTTAAATGCTCTGCATAAAGATGAGAAATATATAGAACTGGCGAAACCGGTGGTATCCGGTGATAAAGAAACGTATATATTGAAATCGAAAGGTGGACTCGTGTCAACAGAATATCCATGGTTAACACAATACAACCTTCAGCTTCAGAACCTTATTGATAAACAGACATTGCCGTGTGGCCATGAAGCCCATAAAAAACAGGACGATGAGAAGTGGGCCAACCATAAAAAAACGATCGTGAAATTTTATGAGTTGCAAAAAGAACAATTCAATACATATCAACATCAGCAAAAATATAGGGCAAAGCCAAACATTGGGCCAGCATTCGGTGTTGCTAAATTCGATCAATCGCGAGCTGAAGACTATAAATTTAAGGAAGAGTTTCAAGATAAGGTTGTCCAAGGATCTTATTATGTAGCAAGGCCGATGGGAGATACGGAAGAAAAATCAATGGCAAAAATAGAAGAAGAAACGGCAAAGGGATGGACCGCTTGGCAGATAACAGGCCTGGTCCTAGCCGCTGCGGTTGGAGTGGCCGTTGTAGTAGCAGTTGGTGGCCCAGTTGCAGCACTGGCAGGAGCAAAAGCACTTGCCACCGCCGCCGCATCCACAGTAGCTTCCAAAGCAGCGGCTGTCAAAGATACAATTGTTGAGAACGCTGGCAAATTAACAAGTGTGGCTAAAGAAGGCGCCAACTATGCCTATGAAAAAGGAGCGAAAGTGTTGAAACAAGGATATGAATTGGCTAACACTGTTAAAGATTCGTATTTAGGCCAAATGGCAATCGAAGGCGTGAAAAAGGGGGTCGATGTGGGGTTAAAGGGTGTGAAACATCAATTGACAACAGTTATAAACGATGCCATCAAAAATCCAGAGGCCTTGTTACCATTTATTTTCACAGGGGGCACAATCTTAATGGGATTGGCAAGTCAAGCTCTGGATGTAGTCAATCACTTTGGTGATAAATATAAATGCATGCCAATGACTAAATTGTTTGCAGAACAGCCGGTATGGGATGCAATTTTCCGCAAAAAGATGGCACTCAAAATTGACGAATTTATAGGTGTCATGGGCTTTGATGCGACCAAACAGGGTCAACACACGAAAGCACTACAGGCAGGTCCTGTCTTAGACCTTGCATTTGATTTAGTCATCAGAATAAAGCTTGCACTCCAGAAATGTGTCGGTTTTGCAGCTTTTTTCGACGACGATATGTTTTGGCAATTTATAGATTTAGAAGGGACAGCGGAATTTTTCGAACAATACGCCGAACCCGAATGTTTTATGAAAAAACTAGAATAAAAACTACATGTAGAATAAAAATTAATTTGAATTGACTTTGTTTATTTTATCAAAAATGTTTTGCATCGCGACTGCCTCTTCTTCTGACCAATTTTTACTGGCACTTTGAATATGAGTGAAGTGGTTCACGGATTGTGTGTAATGTTCATTGAAATTTTTCATTGTTTCACGATGTCCTTTGATATAACGTTCCACTACTGGTCGCCATTCTCTGGCAGTCCATTCTATCGTTTCGCCCATTTGCACAAAACGATTACTGATGTAAAAAAGCGCGTACATTCCAAAGTGATATCGTACGACAGAACCAGTGTCAGATTCTGGCAACAAATGACCGCATTGATTTTCGAGCTGTATTTCTTTCGAGGATGCTATTTGAACGGTTTCGTCGATATAGTCTGTGAATTTCGAATTTGTGTCCAATGCTATTGGAGAAGTTATCCCTTCCGTGCCCACCAGCTTTGTGCATGGATAAAATTCATCGTCTTTGACTAGAAAATGAATTGGATGTATTTCAACGAGAGTATATGGTTGTATATTTTCCGCCGCAATCACGCGTCCATTTCTGTAAATACATTTGGCCCAATTGAAAATGTTATTTTGCGTGTCCATTTCTAGCAAATGGTTGTACACATGGCCTGCAACTGCTACGTGGTCTTTATAACCGATTTGTTGGTCTTTCTCTTTATTTTTCATATGTTCAACGACATAATTCCTACAACATTTTTTGAATTTTTTTCCGGAACCACACGGACATTTTTCATTTCTTCCGACTTTTAAACTCATTTGTATTTATTTGTGGCTTAAAATAGTCCATTTCTACTTGAAAAAATAGCATTTAGTCACCCTCATCTTCTTCGTCGTCGCTGCCGTCTCGTCGACTGTTTTGTTTGGAACTTTGAACGATGTCGGTTCTGCACATGGCCTACACACTTCCCTATAAAAGCGCGAGAAAGTCCGAAAATATTTCGTCCTTTGATAGATTTTTAGAATGGCAAGGCCTCAATGTTACGCAGTCGACACCGGCCCATGCGCTACATTTTCTACAACAGCACGGTTGTACTTATTCGATATGGGACTACTGGTGCACGAAAGACCGAGAGGCATGGTGGAACGCCGTCAAGTGGACAAAGGTTGCTCAACAATCGACCCTGACTCTGCACCAACGATGCTCTGCTGTACGCATTGCCCGCACGCATTGGCGCATTTTTCTGCAACGGACAACACCGTGGCAACCATTAGTGCCACCTCTGCCTGAATAACATCAAAAACTGATTGGTTTGAGAAATTGTTGGACAACAGGGTCCAACGCGTTCCACCATTCAATCAGTCCGTTTGTTTCGTACTCTCGCAAAAATTGAGTCTGTTGTTTGACAAATCCCGGGAGATATCCCTGCCGAGCTATCCAACAAAACACTTGATGGTTGAGCGGTTGTTTCTCCAAAATGCGCGGCGGTGGAGGAAATGTACGGTTGATGGCCGGAAAGTAGGCCCGTTCCGCCATCAGCAGCATGGGGCCGTAGTTTGACAGCAGGTTTACAGGGGTCCATCCCTCGTCGCGATGAGCCACGCAACCTGGACAACACAACATGTATTTGTCGTTGTGCCAAAGTCCGAGACAATCTTTACAAAAGTATTTATCCATATCTGGTCAAGTGGTAACCCCTTTAATACAATCTTTTTCTTGGTCGAGGAATCAGAGGAATCATCCCGCATTATTTTTCTATTCTAAAAGCCGCATTATTCCTTCTTTCCACATATATTTGTATCTCATTCATAACAATATTTAGTAGGAGCATTGTTAGAAAGTATACATTGCTTGTAACGTGCTCACGATAGTCCATCACCATGCCAAAAGCACCCAAATCGCATTTGGCATCGAATGCCACCATCTTTCGCACCTCCCGTGACCCTGTCAGGTCGAATCGTGCCAAACTTTTTGCGAATCGTGCCAAACGTTTTCGTGTCGCCCGTTTTCCTCTTTTTAAGAACCGAGGTTTTCAGTACGGCCCATCCCTTGCCATTTCTCGACCGGGACCGGCTCGTACTCTGGTCTACTACCCCGTGGGTTCGGGCAAGACCTTGGCATCGTTGCACGCTGCTACCAGTTTTTTGTCTCAGTACCCGTCCGGTGAAATTTTGGTCTTGACGACCAAAGCCAACGTTGAGACGACTTGGCGTGAGAACATTGAATTGTACATCAATACATGGAGTCAATGCAATAATTTTAATCCGAAGCACGCCGATGTGTTGAACGGGTTGGACACGGTAGTCAACATTGACTGGTGGTTTTCGGCGCAAAACACACCAGTGGCCCACTACAACCGTTTGATCCGTTTGTTGACGGTGGCCGGCGAGACCCGTGAGAACTGCATTTGTTTAACCGTTGACGAGCTTGTCCAGCGTGCGGTGTTTCACTTGCGGCGCCTCTCGGCTGACAGCATTCAACAGTCGAAATTGAAAAAGGAACTGCACCGTTTCCAAAAAAAGCAATGCAAAAACCTTCGGCGAGCATTGCGTCAACAGGGGGTGCGGTTGTCCAGCGATAAGACCCTCCGTCAACTCCGCAAAGAATGTGTCAAACAACAAGTGGTCGTCAACCAAACCATGTTGGAACAAGTGTCTCCTCGCTGTCCCTATTTGTTGATTGTGGACGAATGTCAAGAGTACTTACAACCCAGTGCTCAAACGACACTGGTCTTGCAGTTGGCACGTTGTGCGACTCGGAGCCTGATGTTGTCGGCAACTCCGATACATGCTGCTGAAAATACTCGCGGATTGCAACGGTTGCTGGGTGGTGCGCGTGATTGGGAGCAAAAGTTTTTGTATACTGACAGCGTCAAAATGAATGTCCGTGTCGAGGAAAGCGTCAACAATGTTCCAATGACAGCAGCAGAGTGGAACGCCCATCAAAATTCCAGGGCACGCTGGTGCGGTCGAGTTCAGAATGCCTATCTGTGCAAATCTCGCCAACTCTGCAATAACCACAGCAAGTGGCACGCAATGGCAACACAAATCCAACGCGAACAAGCACAATGTTCCGGTTCGCTCCGAATTGTGGTCTACTCTTATTTTTTGGCCTGTGGTGTGGAGGGATTCCAACAATTTCTTCAGACGCACTATCGCAACTTGTCCTGTTCGGTCTTGGGTGCAAGAGACGGGGTACTGGATTGGTTCAATTCTTCCACAGACGACACGCGTATTTTGTTATTGTCCAGTCGCAGTGGCAAGGGGATATCGTTGAAAAATGTCTCGTCTTTTCATCTGATGGAACCGCAATGGTCAGCAGCAGAGGAGGAGCAAGCCATTGGTCGAACCACCCGTACATGCTCCCATGCGAAAAAGGGCTCGGTGGTACGAGTGTACCGATGGGTATGCACGTCACCATCACATCTTAAATCGACGGATCAACACATGCAAACATCAAGAGAGGTCAAAAGGCTCGGCACAGTGGCGCCATTGAGACATATGCAGGAGATGGGACGACGACATTTGAAAAATTTGATGTACCAAAAATAAATGTACAGGGTTAGTTTATTTCATTCCCTATGTCTTCAACCATGTATATAAGGTGTGTGTTATAACTTTATTTTTCTCCCTTGCCCGACGGCAACTCCTTTCCAATATCTGCAAGCCATAAACTATTGCACTCTTAATGTCTCCGTTTGTAGTATATAAGAACGGTGTGTGTTATTAAAATGCAGCCCAAACGTCGGCGCATCATCCCTGAGAGAGTTTCCTACCGTCCATTGTTGGTGGGTGCCTACGAATATTACCAGAAAGAAATGTTGTCGTCGTTGGTGTCGTTAAAGCCCAAGACTCATTATGAAACAGTGACCAATCAGGTTAAAACCAAGCAAAAAAATTACGGCGATGTCCGACTGTCCAACATTCGAATTTTTCTGGACCATGTGAAAGGCTACGACCGGTCGGAGATGCAAAAACAATTTCACGAATCTTTTTTACAGGCGGTGGCTCTTCATTTGTACAAGGACGACCCGGAAGTAGATATGGACAAGATATGTTCGATGAATGAATGGCCCAATCTCAAACAGCAAGTGTTGTGTCTGACACCGAGACGTTTTGGCAAGACCACTGCGGTAGCCATGTTTGTTGCCGCATACTTTTTATCGGTGGAAAAAGCACAGTTGTGCATTTTTTCGACCGGCAAACGTGCGTCGGATGCAATGCTTGACAAAATACATGAATTTATTAAACTCATCGACGAAGATTTGGGTACTGACCACGACTCGAGTTGCAAACGCAAGGGTGAATTTTTGTACTACTACGGAAGCGGGGCAAACGACGTCCGTAAAATTTCGTCCTACCCCTCCGGTTCAGACAAGTTACGGGGGGTCGGCGGTGACCTTATTTTATTGGAGGAAGCAGCTTTCATGCCCATCAAAATGTTTCACGAAGTCATTGTCCCCCTTTTGGAACTGGAGACAACCGCTTTAATTTGCATTTCGACTCCCCAAGATTCGTCCAATTTTTATTCCATGATGTTTGAAATGGTCGATGCTGGTGGTGAGAAATTGTTCAATCAGATTCAGATTTCGATGGTGTGTGAGGATTGCAAGCTCGGTCCACATCCCGAAAAATGTACACACATGAAACATCTGTTGCCCAAATGGAAGTCGGGTGGCAAACAAGATATGGTGCGACAGATTTACGGCGACAATACCGAAGACATGCTGCGCGAATCGATGGGTGTCACCACCAACGACTCTTGTGCCATATTTCAAGACAGTTGGCTGGATGTCTTTGCCAATCGGTCTCCGTTTGTGTCGGCTGGGACTCCCTCTGTTGTTTTTGTGGCCTGTGACCCCAACGGTGGAGGCTCTTCGCAAATGGCCATAGTCTCACTGTTTCAAGAACAGAACAATTTTGCAGTCTGTGGAATGGAGTCGCATGCTGTCAAGGGGCACGGCGAAGTTCGGAATCTCCTCGAAACACATGTGCGTGCGGTACGAGCCACCTATCCGTCAAGCTACATCATATTTGTCCCGGAATCAAATTTGGGTCACGAGGCTTCTCACATGTCTCACATGCTAAGAGATGTACCCAAATGTCGTTCGCTGATGGAAAAGGGTGAGCCCGGTGTCATCACCACCCACAAACGCAAAGAGCTCTATGCTAACACGGCGGTGGAACGATTCGCCGGAGAGGGCATTTGGTACGCCGAGCGGTTTGTGTGTGCCAATCCGTACGGTGATGCCAACAATCGAGAAGCTCGAGTCAAACGCATGTTTCGTAAACAGTTGGGCATGTTTAGTAAAATCGTCGTACCAAGGGGCAAGGAGTACAACATTCCTAAAATCATTTACTCGGGAAAAGAACAGGGCAACGACGATTTAGTCATGACTTTTATGATTGGTCTTTACTGGTCCATACAGTTTATGACAGGTCGCTCCAACCCTTCCGCTCGCGACATCAATCTGTAACTAACTGCATCTGTGCAACTGCGAGGTATTCCACGAATTAAAAATAGAAAACATTAACGTTTACCTATACTTTTATACAGTTGTTTTGTCTTCGTATTTTTTCGGTGTTTTCCCGATCAAAAATAACGATGTATTTAGCGCGTTTAAAAAAGAGTGCATGCGTCACAAATTTGCTTCTCCTTCGTACCATTTGTTTGTCAGCTCGGAAGGGAAAAAAAAATCAGGGAACTGTCCTATGCCCCGTCCTATGCCGAGAGCAAGGGGAAAAGGGGAAAAGGCACTGCCCACGAAAACAGGTAAGCTTTGCAAGGAGCTCTACATCTCATTGGATGAAAGGGGTAAACCAAGAAAATTACAAAAAAAAGAGGTGCGTCAATTTGAAATTGGACGTAGAACAGGACATGGTATGGCATCGGAAACTGTAGTAAACAAGTGCATTGATCGAGGCTTGGGTCGCTGGAGCGATATAAAGTCTTACTTTACTAAACTGCTTGCAGTGTCTCGAGTCAATCACAAACCAACAAAAGAAGACCATAAGGCCAAACTTGATATTTTGGGCATTGAGAATGAAAAAACTTGTTTTTTAACAAAGCTCAGTACGGGTTCCGGTATTGGTGACCATTTTTTTGAAACCAATAATTATTGCAGTATTGCAAATAGAGGTACTACGTTAGAAAATTATTTGTATGGTCCACACGGCGTGGATGATTGGTGGAATTTGATACCGGTCAAGGGACAGGCAAATAAAAATTATAAAATTTTTGCTCTGCACAATTCGGCTTACAAAAAAGATGTGGGTTATCAAGATTTGAATTTGGAAGAAATCAATGGATTAGATGCAGAAAAATCTTCACTGAAATCCAACCACAACCCAATTTCTGATAAAGAACGATGGTGTCGAATACACGCATGGAAGGAGTACATAGCAGGGGAGGACTTGCCTTGTATTCTCAAGTATTTGAACGAGAACGGGTATTACGATGGTATTATACCAATTTGCACTCCAATTCCAAAACAACAGCAACAACCAAGAGCCCACATCAATTTCACGTTCACTCCAAAAGAAATTGAATTAATGCGTGAAAAACACCGCCTCTTCACTGCGATGTGGGGCACGTCCGAAGAGTATTTTAACTATTTTTCAAACCCTCTGAAAATGCATCAAATCCATTCCGTTTGAACAAATGGTGTACATAACTGTCATTTTTTTGGGACAGAACATGTTGGAATTTCTAATCGGTGCACTCATTGGTGTCTGGGCAGCACAGCAATTTACTTTGCCCAGTGTGCAGCAATCTATTCATACTTGGTGGAACAAGCCTGCAGTTGTGGCAACTGTGGAAGAAGAAGCGCCCCCGCAAGAACCACCCTTTAGTGGTCCCATGCCTGAAATATGACTATTTAAAGAGTGTAGCAGATACGGATATGTTTCTGATATTTTTAATTGGCATGTTATGCGGTATTTACATTGACCAAGAATTGGAAGCAATGCCAAAATTAAAACCAATCATTGTTAATTTCTTCTCGCGGCAAGACGAGAGCCAAGAATCAAGTAACAAAGAAACGTAGTATATATCTGCTGTAGTTTTCAACAATATGTCATTCGAGTACAATTGCGTGGTCAATTATACAAGTAATATTAATCAAATTTATAGTCTAGTCAAACAACACTGTATCGTCCATTCACCTCCTTGGTGTTTGGACAGTCTCTTGCTCCCATTTCTGGCCCACTCCGAAGGTCGGCGCCTCGAATTGGTCATCAACTATGCCAACCGCGACGTCACTCTGGTGTCCGCTCCCTCGGTTGGTCGCCATGTCTTGCAAACCGCTGTTCAAGCATTTCAAAATCATCGCCTGTCCGACCTTATCAACCAATCGAGCATGCTTCAACCAGTTTTGACAACCCGTCGCTCCATTGGCCAAGAATGTACCATCTGCCTCGATGACATTTGTCAATCGACGGTTCATACATTGCCGTGCGCCCATTCCTACCATCGCCACTGTATTCTCCGTTGGTTGTCCACCAACCGTTGTTGTCCTGTTTGCCGGACTAGCATGTAAGGTCGTGCATGGTTTTCATCCACATGCAAGAACGTGTGCACTGTGGCGATGTCATCGCGTCGTTCAAATCGATGCAACCGTCTTTATTGCTGTCGCAATCGTCAAAGAGTCGGTGATAGTGTCCACCTTCGACGGCCATGATGTAGGGACGTTTTAATGTCGATGATTTATGCCGCGACAGGCGATGTAGACCTACACTGTCTATACATTTGTCCCCGACAATGCATTTCCACACTTGTTCGTGTGTCACGCTACATCCAGCAGCAATGGTACCTGCCAGTGCCATCCAACTCAAAGCAAATTGTTTGAACATTTTTGGTGCAACGGTGGCGGAATTTATAGTACAAAATTGTCCAAATCCACTGTAACAGTTGTATCATTATATATATATATATAACCGAATATTTGGTTGACATGCAACCACAAGCCTCGGGTGAACAGCATGGGCATCGGTTATGGTTGGAACAATTGAAACGGCTCCGTCATAGTATTCGGAAATTGTCAGATACCAGCCCCAGCAATATAATGGAACATTTTTTCTCCCAAGCCATGTCTCGAGATTTCCCGTCTGAAACCGATGAATTCAAAACCACTGTCAAGAAAATGAGGTTGATTGCTGTGTTGCGTACAGACTGTGGCAATATCCGTCAGACGGCCGCAGCTATTGTGGCCAAAATATATCCAGTCACATTTAGGTCCAAAATACAGTTGGCCGACATTCGAAATCTGGCCGTGTTTCAAGTGTACTGCAAATGTGGTGTGACAGTCGATACTTACTTTGAGCGATTTTCAAGCCCACCGGGTACACCGCAAGAAAATGCGGCATATGCAACCGTTGCTCATGGTAATGCCATGTGCAATGCAGAGACTACTCAAAAATTGTCTGACATACTGCTCTTCATGCAGTATTTAAAACGAGTCTTGTGTGTTAAAAAATGTTTGAAGGACAGTCGCTACAAAACAACCGCGTACACTTTAAATTGGATGGGTACCATGTGGTCTGCGCATATCAGAGAAAGAAATTTAAGTTTGTTGATTTGGGAACTTTTTCTGGATTTGCATTACTATAAAGCAGCAACAATTTCTTTGAGATGACCCAAGGCATTTACCGACATGTTTCTCCAATTGGCCGATTCTTGCACGACCAGTGGCAACTTATTGAGAGCAATTGACAAATCTTCAATGCCCTGCACTAAATGGTGCACATCTGACAAGAGAGTAAATTCACCGGGACTGGATTTTAGCATGTGTGTGGTGGAATGAAGAGTATGTACAGTATCGCTCATGTCATCAATCATGCTCGAAATTTTATCCGGGTGGTAAGTGCGTTGTAACTGTGACACTGTTTTAGCGGTCCAAGTACCACCAACAATCAACGATATTGTCAACATCACTAGACAAAAGGCCGTCACTACATTGGCGACGGTGCTGACCGTCGACCATGACTTTGTGTTTTTCTGTATCATGATTGGTAGCAATTGGGTAGTTATATAGTTTTATTTTGCCAACATGGTACCAAGAGTTTGGCGGGTCGAAGTTCAGCGAAACATTTGTAATTGTAAAAAATATTTCAAATGCAATTGTAAACTCAATCTTTTTCTATAAAAATGTTTCTATTTTTGTGACAATGTTTGGTAATAAACCTGCTGTCTGGTGCCAATGTGCCTCGGTACTCACGACTACTTTAGCTCTTTCTTCCATCTTTTCTGTGCAACATATCACTTGGCACCAGGATATCTATTGGTCAGTTGTACTTGCCGTCACCGCTTTTGTGGACGTAGCAGTCGCGGAACATGGTTTCTACCCTAACCGAATGACCAGAATCTCTTCACTGTGGTCTGGCCTCGTCTACCTGCTGATTGTCACGGGCAACGCCGGAATGGTTTCGTACATGGGCAGTATTGTGGGGTTGCTGCTTGGAACAATCGTTCCTCAACAATCCTATCTTATTTTGGTTGTCGGACTTGTACAATCCCCCTCCTTTTTTTCGGTCTTGCTCTTGTCTACGTTGGCTGTGAAATATCAGTATTATGCATATCTGAGGATGGCCGTGGGTAAAACAATGGTCGATGCACCTCTTAAACAGGCTACGGCGGCAAAGGCGGTTGGTATTGTCAGCAAAACGTTGCTGTTGTGGTATTTGCGATGTCACTACCGTTTCCCTCACGTGTATCGATGGTTTCCGGTCTTGTGCAGTGCGTGTGCGGTGTTGTGTGCAGTGTGTTGGTGCCATTGTTTCATTGCCCCCACCATTGTCTCCCACCGTTCTGTGGTCAAAGCTGTAGGACATGGGTTAACCCCGTCCCTGAATGCGGCCAAAGGGTGTCCAGTTTGTTCTTCTTGTCTCACACATCTGGACATTGAAGATGTTTTTGATTGAGCAAACCGTGTGTGGCTGCCTGATACATGGCCAACGAGAGTGAATGAGATGGTTGGCTTTGAACAAATGCTCGCCGCACTGGGGTCATACTTTCTGGCGTGTACATGTCATAAATGGTATTCGCGGAATGAAAGTCCTCGTACAGCGTCCACCATGTAGCAGCAGTTTCGTATTGGTATCGTTTCGTCAATAGCGCTATCCAAAAAAATCCAATCCACGGATAAATCAAAGTGGTGTGTTGGTCGTCGTGGCCGTACATCCACGACGACCATGTAGTGGGGTAGGTCAATGGTCCGGAGGTCAACAGTGGTATGGGGTATTTCAATTCCTGATTGAAGGAACGCCAAAAATGAACGGGTAATATGTTCCAGTACACTCCTAAAATACGAGGCAGGACTTCTTGGGTAGTGAACAACTGTTCTTGCAGTTTTGCTTTAACCCGCGTGTGCAATATCTCCATGTGTTTCTGTTGTGTATTTTCTCTTACGACCATGCATACCAGTTCCATTGCTCGAATGGAATGGCATACCAGTACATTGGTGGTCAGCACATACCCTTTGTCGTACTGGCGTGTTGTTTCCCACGAACTGACCGGCGGTTCGAAAAACATGTCCTTTTGCATAAAAGTTTGCAACCACTCATGTGCCCTTCTGGTGTTCAAATATAATTGTTGTACCACCTTTGGGTTGTAATCGTGCAACCAACTGACCATAATGATAAATTGCGCATTTGCATCGACGACTGGGTTGCCGTTTGACGAGTAGTGTGGTACGACTGACCCAGACCATGATTCTGTAAATTTCCAAGGTATCTGTCCTTCTGTTGACATGTGTGTGGACAAGAAGGAGACGTATTCCCCAACGTAATCGACTTCTCGCTTGCAAAAACGGAAAGCCATCAGTGTGTAGAATGTTTCTCTAGTTAACATGTGTTTGTTTGTTTTGTCTGTGTACCACCCCCCTTTTCGGTGTCTGTTGGCCGACAGTTGTACGTCGAAGGGGATGTCACGGCCTGGAGTTGAAGATAGGGACGGTAGGCATGAAACGAGGCCTCGATATGCAAGTACAAACGGCAATTTCAACATACAGTGATGTATAAATATAATCCTTTAATAGTAATATATGAACATTATTTTTTATTGTGTCCATCTTTTGCCACAAGAAAGACAGTGGGCAAAGACGGTCATGGGCTCGTCGGCTCCCCGCGTCTGTTTCTCGTAATAATCGACCGTTCTTTTTTTACATTTGCCACAAACCAAAATAGATTTTTGTATTGCAGGGGCATATTCGATGTGTTTGGGGTACGACTCTTCCAACCATTCCTGTCTTGTCGTGGACTCTGACGTGCCCAGCAGCCACAGCTCTGCGTTGTCCGCCAATTCCGCAATGGACAAGTGTTCCAGAGCCGTTGGATTGATTTTGAAGCCGGCACAAAAGAGGCGTGCCTCGTTCGGCTTCAACTGTGTCAGTTTTTGTGCAATGTCTGATGGCAGATTGTTTTTCAAATACTCTTCGACCATTTGCTACTTTACAGACACGTTTATAGTGGAAGCTGCATAAGTTCTACATATTTCAAACAAATGTGAATAATGTCAGTAATGTAAGAAACAAGCAATCTGCCAAGGACCTATAAATTTCATATTCACAAAAGGTCCAGGCACCTTTCAAATAAAAGAGATGGGTCAAGATGGGAATACCGGTACAGTACACGATGAGCATCGTCACGATGGGCGTTGCAAAGAAAATCGATTCTCCCACCAAAGCTGGTTGACACAACAGTAAAATGGTTGAAACAATGACGTTGAGAATTGCGTATACGACAAAAGCCTGTATGGACACATTTGTCAGGGGATGTTCCTGTTGGTATTTGTTCACTTGTTCCAGCAGCAATTTGTTGTCGTCGATAAATTTGTCTTGTGTTTGCACATCGTATTGATTTTGATTTTCGGACAGTCCAAATTGCAATTCGGCAAGGACTATAATAATGCACAGAAATACCAGTGCCTGCGTGTTGTCGCATCCCAGGAGCAGTGCCATTTGTACGTAGAGTAATGGACTGGAGACGAGCCGTGCCACGGTTCGAATAGTGTTGAAGCCTCGCACTATCATTATTTTGACGTCGCACCAAAAACGTCCGTCGGAGGAGCCGCAACCGGCCATGATTAGATTCAGGTACGAAAAAAGATGTTGAATGCAGGTGCTTAAAGTTGCGAGGACAGTGAGCCACCGGATGTCCATCCGTCCGTATGTTGTCGTTGTGCGGAGGTATATCAGACACACGCTGACGATACACAGTACTGACAGAAGTATTGCACAGAGTTGTGACAGTTCTCGCATCGCAAACTGCGCATATCGTATTCGAAAGACAACCGCACATATTTTGATAGGGGTAGTTATTTCATCAGGGTCTTCCATTGTGATTATTGGCGCAAATGTATTTATACATCATATGGTTATTTTTTATTGAGAAATAGTACCGTATAGAGAATTTGGCGTGGTGTGTCGGGCATCCATGTTTTTGTATAAATTTATTCTTTGCAGAGCGGTGACAACAAATTCGGAACAAAAGTAGGATTCGTAGGAACTTTTGTGTTCGGAAGAAATGGGTAGCCATGAAAACAGAGCCCCGGATGAATCGTAATCTTTGCCCAGTTCTTCAATCGCAAAGCGCAGGGTTTCTTCCATTTTTTCCGGAGGTACTTGAGGTATGTTGACCACTGATGCGTAGGAGTCCGTGTTTGTGGGTATTTTAAACCATGAATCATGTGCGGTCTCCTGTAAGACCCGCACACTCATGGGGTATCCCCACAGTAGTGAAAAGGAAATGGCCATTTTGTCTTGGGATTGTGCCGCTGCTTTAAAGTGCGTATCAAAAAAGTACATTTCTATTTGACCGAGTATTCTGTTGCAGTCTTCTGGTGGGTACTGACCTTGTTGCGCGGCGGTATAGACATGTTTGACGGCGGTCATGATTTCGTCGGGTGTACTATGAATGATTAGTTCGCAATGACAGAATTCACCGGCGGTCATCCAAGTGACAAAGCGGTTAAATGTTCCTGAAAAATAATCGACGGGACGATAGAAACTGACCGATAGCATTCTTTTTTTTTGGAACGCAATCGCGTATAAATACTCCCATTTGCTAAACAGTCTAATGGGTAATTTGTGCAGTCAGTCCAAAGTTGCTCAAGTCGTCGAATGTATCCAACAGTTGCAGGAGGTCGAGACGACCCTGGGACATCTCTTGGACAAGTACGAAAAGCAAATCCGAGAGCACCGTTTGCAGGCTCGTTCTAAAATGAATGTAAAATCGGAGTGCATGCGGCATATGCGTACCACTCGGGTGATTCGTCATCACAAGGAACAGTTGGAGAAAAGGTTGCTAGCCTGTATGACGAAGCGTTACCAGCTCGAGGCACTGAATGTTACCAAGATGCACCTGAAAGCCATTCAGAATACGACTTCTACCTTTGAACATTTTCTGAAGGAGAATCAGGTGGAGCGGGTGACTGCCATTCAGGATACGTTGACGGAGATGATAGAAGATGCTTGTGAGATATCCGAAGTCATTTCGCAGGAGCCGTTGGACATTGACGACGAAGACATTGAAGAAGATTACCAGACAATGGTGGCGGAGTTGCAGTTCCCGACGGTCCCTACGACTCCACTGGGGGGGACAGAGACCAAGAATATGGAACTGGTACCGTTGACTGCTTTCGAGTAAGGGTGTTGGGAACAGGAACGAATCCTTAAAATAGTTTCCTATTGTTCCAAATTGGAGTATATATGTATCGGGGCAACCAGAACAACAACATGATTCCACATAAAAATATGTTTATTATGGCCGCCACCTTTATCAGCATTATGCTTCTCATGGTGGCGCGCCATCACCCGCCTTCCAGACGCAAAATCAAGGAAATCTGGCATGGACGCGTGTATTTTGAGTGGGAATCGAATACGACGATGTTGCGGTCGTCGGCACGAATTACTAACACTACTGTTGACACTACTGACACCGCTGCTGACACCGCTGCTAACACTACTGTTGACACTGCTAACACTACTGTTGACACTACTGACACCGCTGCTGACACCGCTGCTAACACTACTGTTGACACTGCTAACACTACTGTTGACACTGCTAACACGACTGTTGACACTGCTGCTGACACCGCTGCTGACACTGCTGCTGACACTACTGTTGACACTACTGACACTGCTGCTGTTGACACCGCTGCTGACACCGCTGCTGACACTACTGTTGACACTACTGACACTGCTGCTGTTGACACCGCTGCTGTCACTACTGTTGACACTACTGACACTGCTGCTGACACTTCTACAAAACGCGAAATGCAAGTGATGGTATCTGTTTTGTCACGTCGTTCTGCATTTGAAACGCGGCAAGTGATTCGCGAAACATGGGCTTCGGGACACAACAATGTGTTTTTTGCAGTCGGTGTATGCTGCCCAATACCACCTAACGACAGAATAAAATGGGCGTGTAAACGTGCGAAATCTACTTCCGTGGAAGAACAATCGAAATGGGACATGGAATGCGCCAAACAAGATTTGAAAATTGCAGAAGAAAAGGCCAAATACAAAGATATTATTCGAATGCCTGATATTGATGTGTATCGACATTTGCCGCAAAAAGTAAAGTTCAGTTACAAATGGGGTCTCGAACACACAACTGCCGAATGGTTTGTCAAAACGGATGATGATTCTGTCGTTCGTATTGATACGCTCGGTTCGTACTTAAAAAAGACCTACAATTCAGACGGATATGTGGTCGTTGGACGTATAGCAAACGGTTGGGGTGTTCCGCGTTCGGGTAAATGGGCGGAAAACAAATACAAACCTTCTAATTATCCCAAATTCCCATTGGGCTCGGTGGGTCATGTTGTATCCAAAGGCGTGGCAACTTACATTGTGGAGAATTCTGACAAATTGTTCAACTATCAAGGTGAGGATGTATCGATTGGCATTTGGTTAAATGAATCTCCACTGAAGTCGAAAGTGAAGTGGGTAACGAGTAAGCATATGGCCAACCATGGCAATTGCAAAGATACTGGCATGTGGGTCATGGGTCATAACATTAAGCCAGCGAAAATGAGGGAATGTTTTGCACACAAGGATGAAATCATATCCGTGCTCAAAGCCAAGAAACCGGAACTCAAAACGGAACTCAAAACCAAGAAACCGGAACTTAAAACCAGACAACCTGTGCTCAAGGCCAAGAAACCGGAACTGAAAGCCAAGAAACCGGACGAAAATAATAACTGTCACAAACAAATAAATATTGAAGAATATTGCAAGAAACATACTTGTGGTGATCAATTGGAAGATTTAGAAATTGAAACAAAAAACATTCAGACCAAGACAAAGCAGACCAGTATTCTTCTTAATTTAAATACATTTTACAAACTTCAAGAAAAAGAAAAAGTTTTTTCATGGACTTCGACAACAGTGGGTATGGTCAATTATTTCAATATCATTCAACACAAAACCACTGCGTATTTGTATTACAGATGTGATTGTATTCAATTCAATCCAAAAGAACAAGGTGGCTGTGTTTGTTTGCGTACTAGTCAAGATAATGGCCTTACCTTTTCCAAAGAAATTAGAATACCTAAAATTAGTAATTGTTTGGCATTCTATGTATTTATTGATACAAAACCTGGAACCAAACCGGAAGAAATTTTTAAAGCAGTATATGGAGTGAATGAACGGCACGGTGATGGTCAATGGATGGCTGCTGCTTCTTCAGATGGTTTGGTTTGGAAAGATCTTGGACCTATCTGGAATCGTGCGAAATTAATCAGATCTAGTAGTTTGATCTATGCCTTTGATGCATTAAATACTGTATATTACGACAACGATATCGGTAGATATGTGGCGTATGCTCGTAGTGTAAAACAATGGTCGTCTCGTGGTGTAATGCATGCATCAACTTCAGATTTTATGAATTGGCCAAATAAAAATTGGCAAGAAGTGGAATTTGATCCACCTTTAAAATCAGGTGAATCACTGTATTTAATGAATGGTTTGAAATGTCCCTTGCCCAATTGTCCCTACAACATGGGTTTCAGTAGTCTGTACAACTCTCACGAGAACAATGATTGCAATGCCAAAGGGATGATGCTACATCATGCGGATTGCGAAGAAGGTTATCAAGATACATTTTTTACTATTGGTAGTGGCAATACATTTAAAAGACCCTCAAATTTTAATGTTTTTGATAGAAAATCAGAGCAATATTTTCCAAGAAATACATGGCCTGCTGCAGGAAGTATTGTTAACGAAGAAGAAGAGACTGTTAGTTATTACATTGCTCATGATGTCAACCTACCCAATTCTTACTTGCAGCGTTACACGATGCCATTTTATCGATGGGCCAGTCAATCGTGTCAAGAAGAAGAATGCACCATTTCTTACGATTTAGGACTAGCATCTGACATCGAAGATATTAAACTGAATATTAAAACATATTCTATGCATTCGAAAGTGACTTATTCTTTAATATTTGGCGATCAACAATCCTTTTCTTGTAATCATGCCAACGCAGCTGCATTTATGGGCAATGAAAAAGCCTATTCGATTCGATTTGGGTATCAAAAATGGGAACATGTGAAAAGGAAATATGCCAGTACCCATGCCACGGGTGGCATTCCTATGGTGTATGACTGGTACAATAAAAATCCAAGAGAGAAATGGCCATTAAAAATGCCAAAGAAAGGAATGAATTATAAAAATTGCTATTTCAATTCTTTGCAATGTTTGTCAAAAACAGATCCTACATTTGCAGGTAAAGTGGTGTGTAAACTTGAAATTAAAATGAAACATGCAGATTTGTACGCTATTGATGTAGAAAAGAAAAGTATTGATCCAAATGCAGCCAAGGACACCGGCATTTAATGAAAAATTACCTAACCATATTGTTGCGGCGAACATTACAATGAGATAAACGGTATTCCTGTGTTACGACAAAACAATGGGATTGTTTTCATAGAGCGTTAGTGAGGAGGTTTGTCTACTAAATCCAATGTATTTTGATAACTGAAGTATAAATATTTGTTGTAATTAAATGTTATGATAGCGATTATTCCCGCACGTGGAGGTTCGAAACGAATCCCCAGAAAAAATATACGTCCGTTCCATGGAAAGCCTATCATTGCCTATTCGATTGAGGTTGCATTAAAATCAAAACTTTTTGATAGAGTCATTGTCTCGACAGATGACGATGAAATAGCTGAAGTTGCCCGCCAATTTGGAGCTGAAGTTCCTTTCATGAGACCGCGCGACCTCGCCAATGATTTCGCTACAACACAGGTTGTTATTGAACATGCGATAAATTGGTTACTAGAAGCAGGGCAAAGTGTTGAACATGTTTGTTGCATTTATGCAACGTCTCCATTTATGACTGTGCAGCAACTTTGTGAAGCAGTTTCTAAAAAGAACCCGACTGATATGGTTTTCCCCTGTGCAAAATTTCCAAGTGAAATTCAACGTTCTTTCAAGATTGTAGAAGGTAAATCTATCATGTTTCAACCAGAAAATTTCCGCACAAGAACTCAAGACCTCGAAGAGGCTTATTTCAACGCGGGTACATTTATTTTGGGAAGTGTATCTACTTGGTTAAATAAGGACCACATCGCATTAAATGGCATACCTATTGTAATTGATTCTGAACTTGTTTGTGACATAGATACGGAAGAAGACTGGATAAAAGCCGAACTAAAAATAAGAAATTTGAGCCTGAAAAAATCCTAAAAAAATATTTTTCCTTTACTATAAATAGATTATAAATAGATTATAAGATACTTAAAATGCAATTCGATTGGACTAGCTTTAATAATGAAATATGTGAAAAGGCCGACGAACATCAACAAAGAGAGCAAAAACTCGCACCGACCAAATTTTGGTCGGTTGCAAACTCTAAGATGCAAGCAGAAGATTGGACACGAAATATCGAAAGTTTTCGACGCAACAAAAATATATTAAATTTTTCGAACCTACGTTCCGGTTAGAAGGTTTACATTTTTTTAACCGGGCGCTTGAATTCAAAGAACATATGTTAACTTCTTGTCATTCATCAAAAGGCGCTCCTTTAATGGAACAACTGTTTGAAGGATATCATCTCGCACTTGCTAGTTATTCTTCCTATGTGGCCGGAGACATCCCTGACAAAAAACCGTTACTACACGAGTGTTTTGATTCCGGAATAGGCCAGCCTATCCAGTTGATTAATTTCGAAGGTAGGAATTTTAGCCGCGCGATGTTAAATTATATGAACGCGTTAGTATTTTTAAAAAGAAATATTGATGACACATCATGTATAAAAAATATACTTGAAATTGGGGGTGGTTTTGGTTCGCTTGGTGAAATATTATATAAAGACACTGCGAACTCATATAACTATATTGATATTGACATACTACCGACAGTTATTGCCTCGTCTTATTATTTAAGCAAAATATACGGTGAAAATTTTTCAAATTGTTTAACATTCGACGATGATGATTTCATTGATTATGACAAGATGAATAACCAGGCATATGTACTGGGGAATTGGCAAATCTCCAGAATTAAGGGTTCTGTGGATTTGTTTGTCAATTTGATATCGTTTCAAGAAATGGAGCCATCTGTAGTTCGCATGTATATAGAACATATAGCACGCTTAAACACAAAATATGTACTAATAAGAAATATCATGGAAGGTAAAAATCCTGCAAAAGTGGTGGAACCTATAAAAAGTTCTGATTATGACATTTGGTTTGAAGAGCATGGATACTGTTTAAAAGCATCGAATGTCATACCATATGGATTTAAAACAGCGGACGGGTTTCATTCGGAATTAAAAATATACTATAAAAAATAATGCATTTTAAGTTTTATAATACGTAACTAGTTTTTGTATTGCTGTCACTACGTCTTGAATATCTTTTTCTTTCATGGTAGGAAAACAAGGAAGTGTTAGAATTCTGTCATACATGTATGATGCATTCGGACAAGTATCTTGTGGTGTTTTAAGAACGTCTTTATAGTAAGAATGTGTATGAACCGGTGCATAATGTACGTTGACTCCAATATTTTCGGCAATCATTGCTCTATAAAAATCATCGCGTGTACATTTCAAGGAATCCAAATCCAGGAATATAACATACAAATGATGTGCGTTAGTCACGTGTTCTTTTGTACGCAGCAGATGAATACCTGCGATGTTTTCTAATGCTTTGTCGTACGTTTTCGCAATAGCCTGTCGTTTTTGTATAAATCCTCTGCATTTATAAAGTTGTGAAATGCCCAACGCGCATTGGATATCCGTTAGTCGGTAATTGAATCCCAGTGACGTCATGTCGTACTGATGCCGACTTGTTTTTTCTCGCATTTTGTAATTGGTATCAATTCCATGCGAACGAAAAGCACGACATGCAGTTGCAAATGCCTCGTTGTTCGTAACAACCATGCCACCTTCACCCGTTGTAATATTCTTGACAGGGTGGAAACTAAATGTCGTCATATGCGCGATTGAACCTACCATTCGGCCTTTGTACGTTGCGCCCAGAGAATGTGACGCGTCTTCTATGAGAACCAGATTGTTTTCTGAACAGATGTTCATCAACTCGTCCAATTCAACTGGTTGGCCACACATATCAACAGCAATAATGGCTTTTGTTTTGGACGTGATAAGTGTTTTTACATGTTCACAGTCGATACATAAAGTTTTACGGCGGATATCTGCGAAAACAGGCGTGGCTCCCAAATAAACCGCGGCGTTTGAAGATGCTACGAATGTTATATCCGCCACAATCACCTCGTCGCCCGGCCCAATTCCAGCCGCAAAACACGCGGCATGAAGTGCCGCAGTACCATTTGATACGGCGATTCCATGTGTCGCATTGGTAAGTTGGCATACGAACCGCTCAAACTCTTCAACTTTTGGACCGGTAGTTAGATAATCGTCTGTTAGACAGGCAGATACATTGGCAACATCTATGGCATCTATGGTTTGACGACCGTAAGGCAACTTTGTTTCGCGCACTGGTGTTCCACCGATGATAGCTGGCTCAGGGCCCTGTTTTGGTTTGCATAAATCACATTCGTATCCGTGATAGTCGCACCAATCCTTATATTGAGACCTCAGTTCAGAAATCGTACACCAATCAGGATTTGTTCCACTGTTGTAAGAAAAATTTGGCGGTACGGGTGATAGAGTGCAAGCTTTCCACGATGGAAATATCGCATATCTATCTCCGTAATTAAATGTTCTGTACGCTTCGTCTTCCGGTACCATCATTTCATGTTTTTTTTCACCTGGACGAACACCGACGATATTCACTTTGCATTTTGGAGCTATCGCTTTTGCTATCACGGGCAATTTGTAACTGGGTATTTTAGGAATGAAAATTTCGGCTCCTTCCATGATGAGTAAGTTACTGAGAACGAATTCAACAGCTTCGGGCAAAGTGATGTTGAATCTAGTCATGGTTGGGTCTGTCAAATTTACAACGCCCTTTTTTTTAAGTTCGTGTAAAATAGGAACGATTGATCCGCGAGAACCAAAGACATTGCCATAGCGGACTACCGAAAACATGGGCGAATGGGCTCCAAAAGACTGATTCGCTGCGACGAAAAGTTTATCGGAACATAATTTGGTTGCTCCATACAGATTTACTGGCATAGTGGCTTTGTCAGTAGACAGAGCTATCAGTTTTTTCACGTTACAGTCACCAGCTGCCTCGATGATATTCACTGCCCCCATAATATTTGTTTTAATGGCTTCAGACGGATTGTATTCCAACGCTGGTACTTGTTTAAGGGCCGCTGCGTGTACAACAATATCAACTCCCGAAAATGCCTGTTTCAAACGCGTTTTATCTCTTACGTTACCTAGGAAAAAGCGCATACAACTTTGAGGAAATTTTTTTCTCATTAAACTTTGTTTCAATTCGTCTCGAGAAAACACAATGATTCTAGCAGGTTCAAACGGTAAGATAGTTTTAATTAACGCGTTTCCAAAAGAACCCGTGCCACCTGTGACAAGTACACTTTTACCTTTGAATTCTTCACGTAATGCATTGGCATAATTTTCGACGTTATTTGCAAAACGCATTATGAATAATATAAAACATGATTAATACAGTGTTTAACTCTTTTTTTTGGATTTATTGTAAAATGTATAGCAATTCACTATAAGTTATGTCAAATTTAACATATGATATGGAAATCCAAGGCGTACAAATAAACGAATCACAACCTCCTTACATTATAGCAGAAATAAGTTGTAATCACGTGTATAAAACAAGTGGAGAGTGGGGCCCAGCAGGTAAAAGTTACGAACGTTGTGAACAACTTTTACGTTTGGCAGCGGAGGCGGGGTGTCATGCAGTTAAGTTACAGACATATTTACCGAACACAATCACTGTGAAATCTGAAAAACCTCCTTTTCAGATTAAAGGCGCTGCTATTGAACAGTGGAACGACCAAACACTGTACGATTTGTACGAAGAAAACTACACTCCATGGGAATGGACGCCAAAACTTATGAAAGTCGCCAATGAACTAGGAATCACATTGTTTACTAGTCCATTTGACGAAACAGCAGTTGATTTTTTGGAGGAGTGCGGCGTTCCGGCTTATAAGATAGCATCTTTTGAGTCTACAGACCACGGCCTACTGCGCAAAGTCGCTTCAACCGGCAAACCGATTATATTATCGACCGGAATGAGTTCAGAAGAAGATATTGACGAATCCATAACCGTTTTGCGCGAAGCTGGCGCCACGCAAATTGCAGTTTTACGCTGTACATCAGCATACCCCGCAAAACATTCGGACGCCCACATAAGCGCCATTCCTTATATTGCGAAAAAATGGGATGTTGTTTCTGGGTTGTCCGACCACACGACTGGTATATCTATCGCCTTAGGCGCGGTAGCTGTCGGAGCGTGCATCATAGAAAAACATATTGTGTTAGACCCTACACACCCTACGGCTGACGCACCGTTTTCAATGACTCCCCAACAATTCAAAGAACTTGTCGATCAATCTAGAATTATTCATTCCGCGTTAGGTCATCCGAATAAAGCCTTTTTGCCAAAAGAAGGCGAAACGTTTTGTAAACAATACAGAAGGAGTTTATTTGTAGTGAAAGATATGGAAAGGGGCGAAACATTTATAGAGGGAGTAAACGTACGGTCAATACGCCCTTCAAATGGTCTTCACACACGTTTCTTACCAGATATAATCGGTAAAACCGCGTATATGGATATTGAACGATGTACTCCTTTGACATGGAATCACGTTAGTCCTATGATTTGTATTGTTGCGACTGCTTCTCAGCAAAAGGGCATGGGTCATTTCATACGATGCAAAGCATTAGTTCACAGTTTGAAAGAACGAGGAAACCTGATTCACTGGTATCTGGATGTCGAAGATGAAACATCCAGACAAATCATTTCAGAACAGTTGCGTGATTCGCATGATTTCATTGAACAACCGGCAAACTGGAATAATTTGGATTTCAAACGCTTTGATACTGTTTTCATTGATTCATATGACCCTGACGAACAAACAGTCAAACATATATCTGCCCAGACAAAAACAGTAATATTGGATGATCACCAATATAGAAACTACGCGAATATTCGCATTTGTCCTCTTCAACAAGAAGAGTACAGAGAAACGTCATTGGTAGGCACGGAATATCTGATGCTTCGACCCGAATTTACAAATGTTCGCGCATGTGTTCGCGAAAATTGGTTCATATGTTTTGGTTGTGCAGATACGACGAATATAACTCGAAAATGTTTGATATATTTACTTGAAAACATTAAAGATATCAAAACAGTTCCTAAACTAATTATTGTTGCAACCAATGAAATAATTCGTGCTCAAGAATTACAACAACTCATTGAACAGTGGCCGAGCGCCAGCGCATTGAAGTCGAATGTATCGGCCTCGGAAATGGCTCAAATAATGAATACTTCAACAAGAGCCATTGTAAGTAGTAGTGGTGTCGCCATAGAAGCTTTGGCAATGAAGTGTCCTATTGTTGCTATGGAACTCGTAGACAATCATTCAAGACATGCTGCGTATTTGCGGGAAAATAATGTACCAGTCGAAATAGATATTGAGAAAGCAGTTGACTTGTTTTTACAAAACAAGTCAACAGTTGGTTCAACAAATATTGATGGTCATGGAACGCAACGAGTGGCCGACAAAATACAAAAACTCAATTACAATCGCCAAGGTATGAAAAGAAAACGTATTGTGTTCCCAAAAGTTAAGATTTTGTTTTTAGGACTAGCGACAAGTGTTTTTAAATTTCTACAAGACGAGGGTCATCATATCGACAGAAAAGAAGATGAATTAACACCAAGCAACATGTATAGTACCATGTACGATATTGTTATTTCGCACAAATATAGACATTTAATCAAACCCGACACCATTAAAATGTTCGACGGAAGAATTATAAATTTACATGCCTCGTTTTTACCATTTAACCGGGGCGCTGACCCAAATTTATGGAGTCATCTGGAGAAAACACAATGTGGAATAACTATTCACCATGTGTCGAAAGGCTTGGACACTGGAAACATTATCAAGCGAAAAAAAATCGACTTTGATGAGAATATGACTTTACGAGAATCATATAATTTATTGGACAAACTCATGTGCGAAACATTCAAACTAACATTCCAAGAGTTTTGTGAGACGGGTTACATAACATATGGCCGTCCCCAGTGCGAATTGAATAAAGGTAATTACACCGTTCACCGTTCTGAAGAAAAAAATGCCTTTTTTAATTCGTGGTCAAAAGGTTGGGACACAACAATTTCAGAATCGCGAAAGTTGTATGCTCAATGGCTTTATACGAAAGGTTATCATGATACAAAAAAGTAGTACATGGAATATTCTGGAGAAATATCAGATTCCGTAAACGATAGGAAAAAATAAAACACAACTCATGACAATGTTGATATCTGGCGATACAATTTTGAATGAGCAACTGTTAGACTATCCCCGAACGCATTGCCAAAGTAAATGCGCTTTATGACGCGGGCCATAATATTACGTATTGGACGGCCCGAGGTACAAAAACGGGGATAAAATGGTTTCGCGTCACACAAGAACAACTGGGAAAATGGGGGTAAATATCATGAATTGCGAATGAATAAACCGGCTTACGATTTAATGATTTGTGACAAAACAAGACATCCCGAGACAGAAAACTGGAACGTAGTATAACTAAATTTAAAAATAAAAATAATGTTCCTTGTTTTATTAACACTTTTTCTAAATACTGGTGGCGCTATTTTTGTCGAATACAGTTGGCGATTATCGAAATGGAACCCACCCCTCGTTATGATACTGGTCGAAAGTCTCAAATGTTTGATATCTATAATATTATGGAGGAAAACAGCAACACCATTCTCCACAAAGTACATATTCCATTTTGCCATACCAGGAGCGCTCTACAGTATTCTAAATATCTGCAGCAGTTATGCTTTTAACATATTTCCGTCGCATTTCATTATTACAGTGGCCAATCTAAAAATAATATGGTCAATGTTACTGGCGAAATACTTTTTAAAGCAAACATTTTCCAGACCACAGTGGTTCGCGGGAGCCTTAATACTCGTTGGGTTGTGCGTTATTTCCACTCAATCCGACGGTCAAGATACCAACATGTTCGTAGCTGTCGCGTATGGCATTTTTTCTTCCCTTGTTTCATCTATCACGGGGACATACTGCGAATATTTATACAAACTTGAACCAGAAGAGACCATATATGCACAAAATGTCAAGTTATATGCATTCTGCACTCTATTTAATGTATTAATATTTGCGCTACGTGGCAATATTCCAGACAACTGGCATTGGTCGGTCAATATTATTGTTATTTATTACGTGTTTGCCGGTATTGTTGTATCTTTTGTCATGAAATACCTAGGGAATGTCGTACGCAATATTTTAGGGGCTATAACGATGGTGTTGGTTTCATTATGCTCAGTGGTTCTTCTAGACAATAAAATCACCTACAACTTTATCACAGGTGCTACCATTGTCATTTCGGGGTCGTTAACGTATAATTTTAACAAACCCACTCCGACAACCGTGGAAGCCAGTAAAAACAACGAAGAAAAAGAATCGTTATTGGCCGTGCGGTCAATGGAGTGGGGTCGGCTAAAATAAAGATTATTAAATAAATCTGATAACACACAGAATAGTCGGGAACATGGTCCGCCGCCCCAATCCTTTTTTAATATTACAAATGTATTTACTATTGATTTTTCTTAACATCATGCGTATTAATCTTCGAATATATTTTACATATATCATATTATATCATATTGGTCCATGTAAAACAATTTCAGGATTTAACATCCAATTTCGTATTGCCAAGGCTTTCGTAGAGGCGTGCTTGGCAGATATTTCCGTTTCCATTAACACTCCAAAACGCATCTCCACAGGCCTTGAATCCGTAATCCCCTGTCCCAGACCACGCGCATCGTCTTGATTGCCACGTCTGTCCAGCATGAGCACCATCGCACCTTCATGAAAGCCCACACCTGTCGGTTGCGCGCCCGTCCATGTCATCCTCTTCGTTGCAGAGGATAGCCATGCCATCGTCGGCATCGGCCAAAACTTGGCTTGCAACGGCGCATCCTTCCTTTCGATGTGACATTCCCACGTTAACCCATGGACATCCGAGCACAATCGCTCTGCCGTCCATTCGGGCTTATATACCGCCCACAACTCGCCATTGTTTCGCGCATGAATGTCCACATCATAGATAAACTCAATGGTTCCGTCATTGTAGACGCGAATGCGCCTTTTTAGCAGGTCAAAGGTCGTCTCTACTTGCTTGTATTGTTTGGCGATGCACGTTGTATGTTTTATTGGTTGTAAAATGTCTTCTTTGGGTGTCACAGACATTAAATAAGCCCCCGCTACGCCTTGGCCAGGTTTGTTGGAACGCCAGACAAGTGATTCATGTATGGGTGTTTTGTTTATTTGTAAAATGTTACCATGTTTGTCAATCTTAATAGCATCAAAATGTAGGCCTGCCACCGGCACAGAAACACATGCGTCTTCTTCATATGGCCGAATCTCATTTGCATTCATGGTGGGTGTATCTACAGAAAGAGGATTGATTAGAACATGACTACTAATGTCTAAACATGTTTTCAGTTTAGACTTCAATTCAATAACAGCCTTTTGCATCGTTTTATAATAATCTTGTACGACATGTGTTTTGGCTGTTCCTGTAATCCCATCATGATGTTGAAACAACCCCATGGCTCTTTTTTGTAAATGAATATCCACTGACGGACACTTGCGTTCTACGGCCGCTATTAACGACTCTAACAGACGGTCATATCCTTTATAAAAGATTCGCGAATTGAAGTAACCCGTCCAGTAATCTTGTTTACGGTCAGAATACGGAAAGAACGAACCTTTTAAACGTGGTACGTTTGTTTCGCGAACCGCATCAAAATATTTGGTCAGTGTCGAAAACGAGATGCTCAAGGACGGCACATTGACTTTAATCCAATCAAACATTTTCTGATAATTTGTGAATTGTTTGTGCGCTTCGTCCATCGTTTGATAGCGGAAATCATCACCCACTGGTACAAAGACATGTTTTCCGCGGTAGAGCATGGCTTTTTTGTACACTTGGTCCAGCCATGTTCTCGACCGTTCGGCGACATTTTGTTCTGTGATTTCGACAGCCATTTTGCCCCATGGGCACCCTGACCACGTTTTACCCTTTCCAATGCGCGCAAAATCAAACTGGCAACATACCGAGGGGTCAGGGCCACATGTATGAGGCCCGTCGTACGAATAGAACGGCATCATGTGCGTAAATATCTCACCGGCAGGCGTTTGCCACTGAAATTCAAGTTGTTGTTTTTCTGCCAATTGTTTTTTGACGGCATAATGCACGCGTTGAATGAGCATGCCTTTGTACCCTAGTTCTTTGAGCACTTGTGCTTGTCCCGCAGAGTGTCCAAACGGGTCAATGGCCCACGAATATTGTGGCGTGATGCCAAACGTGTTTTGAAGCCATTCGCGCCCTTCTTGAAGATGCCAACGCGTGGCACGAGCCGTGACCGACGCCTCGTCGTTCATAACCCAGCCGCCAGTGACAAAATCGAGTCGTTTTTCCGCGACCAATCGTTTGGCTTGTTCTTTTTGCTGTTGTGTGGCATCATTCCACCACAGTGAAAAATAGGATATTTCCGCCCAAATAAATGTCCGTCGTGGGTCTTCTGTTAAAGCAGCTATGACAGTATCTAAGATATGCTTTGTTTGTGTGGAATAATAGGTGTGGTACGTATTGATCCACCCGGGGTCATTGTGAGAATGTGGCACGACATGTACGGTAAGGCCGTCTTTGAAACGTCCGTCGTAATTGTAGTCCCAGCCTTGTTTCCATGGGCCTTTGTTTTCAGGGGCGTTGAAGTCGATAGCGGCGAAGAGGTCGGAAGTTTGAATGGTTTGTATATCGGCGGTCTGTTTCGGTATAAGAACAGAAAGTTCAGGAATATCGCCAATCAGAGTTATTTCTTCGTCACTCAGCACGTAATCCGGTGCGACCTGCCACAATACACCCTTTGCCGTAAATCCTTTTACACCAATATGTTGTATTAAAGAAGGTTTTGGCGAAATTATGTATTTTCCTCTGGCTTGTATATGTTCCACAATTGCCGCGTCCCAGAAATTTAAATCTCCCTCCGTCTCAACGCTTGTCAAAATTGGTTGTACAAAAGTTTTATATAACTCTCGAGTAAAACAGTAATGTATACCACCGCCACAGTTTTTTAAATAATGGTCATCGAATTCTTGGACAACGCAGTGTTTGAGATGGTTCGCTTCATTAAAAGCAGAAACAATATCACTCGGATACTGTTCTAACAAACGTATAGATTCTTTTAGCCAGTTGTCTTTGACTAACACATCAGAATCCAGATTACATATGATATCATATCCATTATTGTATAGCCAGTCATAACCTTCCATGACTGACTTTCCGATGGGTTTGTGTGATACATGTTTAATGGAGTGTACAACATTTGTAAATCCTTGAAATGCCTGACCGGTATCTTGTACAAGCACCAAATCTTCCGTACGCGATTGCATGCTCATTATTTTTAGTAACTCGTGTCGGCCGTGGTATGGGAGAACAACACCTATTTTAAGCTTTATGTATTTGATAGGTATTTTACTGGATGACTTTTTGCCGAAAGTTGACACTTTAGGCAAACTATCATAAACGTCGTGTTTTTGTAAAGGCAACTGTGATTTTTCACGCACGGAGAGCGTTTTAACAGGCTCAAGACCGAAAGGACGATGGTCTTCGTATCCGACACGTATGTTCATGTGATGTTTGGTAATTGGTATTGTACCATATATTTTCCAGGTCAAAATAGTCATAGCTGCCTGGTCCCATCTGTGATTGCAGTGGTTACTTCCTCTAGGTGATATACAATCCCTTTTCAATGCACAGTCGGCCCATTCTTGAACAAAAGTATTTGCCTTTGGGTCACCAAATTTTAAGCCAAGCATAGTACCAGCGGCATTGTTTCTCAAGGCCCATATTTTTTCAAAATCATGTAATGCAAAGTATGACCTCATTCCTGGATGCGTCCAATCTTCAACTCTTTGTGACGATAAAATTTCAACAATACCCTGTCTGCATAAATTGTTATATAATTCGTCATAAGCAGAGTCTTTTTGTGGATGAACTCCCGTATCCATCCATAACACAAGTCCCCTTTGCTTTTCAAACACGTCACGTGTAATGATCGGCTTCCAGGCATAACTTCCTGCGTAATATTTTTGCATATTAAAATGTTCTGGATATTGGTCGAATGCAAATATTGGCCAGTTGTGTACCCATGGATATTTATCCATTAGGTATTTGCGACCCGCTATTGACATTCCCAAATCGTATACAATTATTTGGACATCATATTTTTTGTGAGCGACTGCGTTGTTTTCCAAAAATAAATCTAGGACACGTTCATGCGTTTTGTCAGCAGCTGTAACCATTGTTTTCGACATCGCCGCACAATCGCCCGTCGTTGATACTATTGTTTTTGTGAAATGTTTTATATCTGTTTCTTCAAGTCGTTTTTTTCGCTGTTGATTTAAGATATCAAAGTCGTGAACACCAGTATCCAAACTTCTACAATCGACAACATTTGGTTGTGTTGAATACGCCGCACCCAAACCACAGGCATAGCATTCTGTACAATATCCAACGCAAATTCCATTTATTAGAGGTATTCCTCCATCTAACGGATCGCCACTTTTACATGAATGGCAACGTGGACTCATTTCAGGTTTCGCATAATCGGTCGTCTGAATTTTGACTGAGTCTTTCTTCGTTGATTTTTCGCGGAATACATGTCCTTCACACTCACATTCATTGCAAACACCGGACTCTAAACAATGACATGTTTTACATTGGAAATCGTTTCCTAAATAATTCAATGCATTTTTCTGATGGCGATATATTTCCACGCTAAAAGAGGAACCTTCATGACCAATGAATTGTTGGGCACCACTGCATATATACATATCAACTGTAGAATCCACATTAGAGTTCACATCAACTTGCTGTTGATATATAGACGTGTCCAGAACATTGATAATTGAATCGTAATCCCCTATGCTATCTTTTGAGACATATATAGCATCCCATTTTGTAGTTGTTTGTACAAATTCTTGTTTGGTTAAATGTGGACAGTTATTTTGGACAATAGGTACAGACTGGTTTAACCAACATTCATTTGGACCATGTGTTCTCAAATGAATGCATTGATATTTGTCAGGAAGATTTATTTCTGCTTTGACAGCTGTTATTCTTTTATGAACCATTGACGAGGGTAGTAACGGCTCAATGTAATACGGGAATACTGGATGCAGCCATGTATATGTAGAACTGAAGAATCCGCTTTTGATTATTAAATGCATATCTTGGCCAAAAAGAATATCGATAGAAGAAACAATGTCACCCGATATCATCTTATCTACAATCTGGACGTCTGCAGGGAATGTATGTAGTGGAACCAACATGTTGCTCTTTTTAATAAGCAACACGCGCTTGGAATAACGTGCAATTGCTAGACAATGGTAAAAAGCCACACGTTGGTTATTAATTGCACCGCCGCCCGGTCCACAAGAAAGTGTTTTTACGGTAGGAACAAGTTCTGATTGTTTAACCTTCATACGTTTTACACGCAACAATCCGTATGTTTTAATCTCTGAAGCAATAATTTCATACTTTAAATCGCTTAATCCGGATGTAAAATCATTAGTATTGGCGACGTTTTTGTGAAATTGTTCCGTTTCGTCAAGACCCATAACACGAGGATGTTTTAATTCTTTGTATCGGCCAACTTCTGGTGGCAACCTATCATAACCCCCGTGTTTTTGTAAACGCAAAGCCATATTATCGTCTTCGCGACCCCAACCACCAAAATTGTTCGAATACCCGTTGATTTCTTGGTATTTTTGTCTCGTAATCATCAAAGCACCCCCGACATTGCCAGAAGGGCCTTTTTTATAATTCCATTGTGATGTAGATGTTAATAAATGTGTAGGACGCTTCTTAAACGCATAATCATTCGACTGATTTTCCGGAATTTGGTCCACATCATGCAACACAAAGTAGTCGCTGTTCTGAGATTCTTTAAACCCAACGTTAAATAAAAACCCCTTATTGAATGTACCTTCCTGTGATTGTTCCACAATAATGACATCGGCAGGCATCTTCAAAAATGACGACATATATTCGAGCCATTCTCTCAAATTCTTTTCACGCCCCGACCCTTGACTTTTTTTATCAGATATTTTTTCCCTGAAAGGTATCAGAATAGTTAAACGATGTTTTTCAACAAGAGGCGTTTGAAGCCGTGGCATTTTTGAACTGGAATAGTGAATATTCGGCCTCCAAGTTGCAATATGTTCAAACAATTTTACTGACGCATGCGAGGGAGCGACCCATTCCACTATTTCTGCACCGTCCGGAAGCCATATCAAATGTGTTAGACCTGCACCATGAACACCACGCAAACTCTTTGCATTCGCAATCAATTGAACTTGCTCTTTAAAAGTCATTGTTTCGAGTTGAACCACTTTAGACGACGGGAACATTTTGTCCAAATGTTCAATAATTCGGTCGTTTTTGGAATCCGGTTTATGACGAGGATGTGCCCTGTAATCGTTACGGTCAATCACGACATCTTCTGTCAATGATGCACTGATACCATAAGCAGACAAAACGCGTTGAACAAACCTGTCCATGATGCCGCATCTTCCCGAAGGCATATCCGTATTCCAAACAGGTGTATTTTTAGGAACCCAGACCGCATTTTCAAAACACACGTGGCCCGAAAATTCAGATACATATCTTGTACGTGCTGAAAATATTTCACCCCAAGCGTCATCGAGATGGCCCCGCGCATGACCATCTAACCACACAATTGTGACTTGGGGCGGGTTTCCAATGGTTTCCAATGTCCAATGTACGTTAAACCAGTCGTTCATCGTATGCCATAAATTAGCATATTCTATCCTTTCGAAAAATAACGTTGTGCCCGTAATTGTTTGTTCACAATTATGTTTTTTTGTCATTGCTGCAGAAATAAGCTTCTTATGATGCCACTCATTAGGCCCATGAGGTATGTAAGGTATACCAATTGAATGTTTGTCTAATCTAACAAATTCCGCGTTTTCAGGACGGTCCAATACATCTCGAATTTTGGAACCGCCTTTTGACACATGGATGTCATTTGTATTCATAGACATCCAATCAAACTTACATAACCAAGCGTCTGATGCCGCGTGATGACGACATCCGCCGACATTTGACCATTGTAAACACTTGTCTTCTTCACCCATACAATGCGCCCAATCTTTCGGGTGTCCCCAACCACCATTTGGTTTTGTATGTGCTGTCAACCACTTTTTCTTTGTCGTGTCAATAACCAATGGTTTTGCAAGCCATCGTTCAACATTCGCACAAATGCCTTCAATTTGATCAGGGGTGCATGCTTTATCACGACCACCCGCATCCCAACCACCACAATCGCCCACATGCATGGACAGTGATACAGATGGCACCACCGCTTCATTTGGCCCATGACCGTGCTCTTTCATCCACGCAATCGTTTGATCCCAATTGTAATCGTCATGTTCGCAAAATGTCTTCGAGTCAATCGCCTGCCACTCTTTTGCAGACATGCACCACGGCACCGCAATCTCTTCCGGTGTCAGTTTTACATTGCCCTCTTTGTTTTTGTCAAGCCACTCAAACGCTTGTGGATGTATCACTGTGTCGTCCTCGAGTACACACACGCGCTCCGGCTTGCGAGCCCACGCCTGCTTCATCATCCACCACCAATGATGCTTTAAACATGTGGCCCATGGAGACCGCGGATTCCCATACGTATCGCCCTTATAATTCTCGTTAATCGATTCGTCCTTGGCCGGGAATTGATTGGGATGCCGAGAACACGACCAGGGGTGTTCAATCGCCTCTACAGTATATTTTTTCAAGACCGAATCGATTTCAGCAGAATCTGCGTCCTTTGAAACCAATATTTTGGTAGCTTCGTGAACAGACAACGACTTTAATACGAGGTCCAAAGACCAGGCGCGCTTGAAGGCGGGAATGACCCAGAGAATGTCACCTCGGCGTGAAATCTTTTTCAGTGCCGTAGCTACCGGTTTGACACCTTTTAAAAAGTGTTCGGCTTTTCGGCGAATATCCGCCGCCAACTCTCCCATCGGAAATCCCACCGACTTTTCAGCCGTTGATTCGTGCGACCACGACCCATACATACCAATGTGCAGAACAGCAGACTCTTTCAAAGCCTCCATCGGCACTTTATTTTTCGTACACCACTCCGACCAACCCCAATCAAATCCACCATCGCGATTTGGCATCGCCGCCAACATCCTTTTCGCTAACGCACGACGCCACACCGTGCCCGCATTGCCCATCGACGACATCGTGCACAAGACGTCGCCACAACTCAACGATTTGTGCTTGGGAGTGCCGGAACGGTATAAGGACAGTAGACCAGTCGATTTGCGCAATCCTTTTTGCAAAGAAGACCACCACGTTGGTGCAACAACTTGGTCCGAATCCAACAGCACCAATACATCAAACTTGGAAGAAACAAATTTCTCCAAAATATGACGCGCCATCGCATCGGGACCTTTCTTTGTCTTGACCCCAACTACTGATTGAGCCTTATTGTCTATCCACCGATTCAAATCCGACAACGACATTTTTGTTGAAGCATCGTCAAAAATAAATATTTTTGCTTGGTGTGTAGACTCTTTCAAAGCTTTCAGTGTCAATTGTACATAACCTGGTCGGTCACGAGTTGCCATGCCCAACATTACAGTCGGCTTGTTGGACACTATATCAGAGGACCAACCAGGAACGGTTGGTTTCGCCGGCAAAGCTGCCACCGCTGCCACTCGGAGCCCTGGTTGAGAGGCGGCTACAACCGCACACAGGGCGACTATCCAGTTATCACTGACCCTCTCCCGATGTACCACGCTCTGATAACTCTGAGAATCGTAGGCGCTTTGACTCAAACGCTCAGTCTTGGTGCCAAACGGGTAATAAGCCACGACACATTGGTCACGAAACTGAAAGTGTACAAATTTGCCAACCGTCTGAGAATAAAAGTAATTCTCGTACAACTCGACATCGTGTTTGCAAGTGTCGTGGCATTTGCTCTTGCTATCCGCCAACGATGCCGGCCAGAACCGCTCACATCGACCTTCGACGCACGTCTGAAGGGACTGGCAATGTCTATCAACAGTACACCCCACTTCTTCTCGTGCCCAAATCGGCCACTCTTCCGGTACTTGAGAGACCAATACAAATGTCAACAACAAAAATATACATATTACACACATCATTACTAATCGTATCCATTTTAATGTAATGTACATATATCTACAATGCGACTTCTCCCTTTATAGGAAATTTAACGGTTTTAGGGGATTGGCCACCAGTGGAGGTGTCAATTCTATTGCAACTTGGTTGGATTTTTTCTTGTAAACATGGGGGGCAGCAATGCTCAAAATCAACAGCACTACGGAGACATACTGAAGCAAATTGACATCGATTTGATTGGCCAGTACAAAGGCTGGGCAAACCTCCTCGTACAATTGTGTCTGGCCCAGGGTTGCACCGACCGCAACCAACCCGCCAGTAATAATAACAACCCACACAAACAAACTGAGCTTTTCAACCACTGGCCACTGCCTTCGTTTGGCCAACAACCATAACATGTTGGACAGAAATGACCCGGCCAAACATCCTCCAGCCACAGAAGGCGCAAACCCCAACATCTGGTCCTCACACACGCCATCTAATCGAGAATATAACCACAGTTGCAGCGCCGCGGCAGATGCAATGCACAATCCAACAATACTAAAAAAAATAGACTTTTGCATTTATCTAATAAGGTCGAGTTTATATACTACACTTTTGGTCAAGACTGTTGAGTTCGAAGAAATTTCCTACAAGCATTTTGATGGTGTTGAAACCCCAACTCCAAAAATGCTTCTGCGTCTAACCCAACCTCTGCACATAAAGATACCAACTCTTGCTGTTCGTGTTCGTCTTGGAAGGCATCCACAAATTTCTGCCCAATGGCTTGCTCTTCGAACTGTTTCAAAGCCGTTTTCAGGACATATGAATGACGGGCGACATTTTTGCATGCCTTTTCCATCGGATGCCACATTGTTGTCCACCATTCTTCAAAATTGTCTGACGGGGCAGTTTCTTCCAGCACGTTCATGAAAGAAGTAACAACATCCCATTCAGTCATGGGTCTGTTGCTTCTTCGTGTAGCTCCACTTGTAATACCTAATATGTTTATCATAAGTTAAACATTCAAATCCAACGGTTTTTGAAGCAATAGTTCCAAAAAATCCGTGACATTTTTGCTGGGGGACGATTGAACCAGAGCCCATCTTGCTCGAAATGTCTCTAACCAATGTTTGTCGTTTGTTGGCAAGTAGCTACGAACAGAATTGTTTGGAAGCTCCCACAGACCAGTTATGGAGGCTATTTTCGCCACGGTTCCTATGGTTTCCCACTCCATTGACAGTTTACTGTTGTTGTTTGGCAAGGCACCAATTTTTTTGGCAGGAATGTCGTCCATAATTTTGGTCAAATCTTCAGCGACTGACAGCGGTCGCTGGTCTTGTTCCAAATTGTCCACTTTGTTCAACAATTTCCAAGCAATATCTCTACGGGCAACAGCTCTACTCAGACGAGACATTGGTCAATTCGTTGCAATCTTATATACCATTTTTTTCTGTTTTTTTCTGTATATAGCTGCTCTTTTTCATGTATCCATGGGGTGCGTCCATCCTACAACTCTGACTCCGGATGTATTGGTTTTGCAACATTTGGAAAAAACTGCTACCCTCCTGCCGATTGGCTTCTCGACGGGTACCCAAATCTACGTCGACAACTGTTCAGTTGTATGGAAAATATCTCGAAAAACAGACCCAGCGGCCGTCCAGCGAATCCACACGAAAAATACTTTAATCATATCTCTTCCGGCCTGTCCGTACATTCGGACTCCTACGTCAGTCAAAAAATTGACGAAAAAAGTTGTTTGTACGTGTACGCCCTTTGTAGGTCCCGATTTGTTTGAGTGGATTCAGACTCCCTTTTCTTGGGACCAGGCAGCTGCTTACCTGGAGGACATTTGCAATGGCATTCGTTGGTTGCATCGTCACAACATCGGGCATGGCGACATCAAACCTGAAAATGTGGTCATTGGTACAAACAATGCGCAACTCATCGACTTTGACTTTTCGGGCCCATTCAAAGATTGGAAGTATTGTGGAACACCCACTTATATTGCACCACTCGAAATTGTGAAAGAGTGGAACCACATCTCCAGGAGAATGGATGTGTACGCATATGGAAAAACTATTTTAGTTGTATTGTTTTTTTATTCGGTACACACCTCTTCAAAAACAGCAAGGTGGCTCTACGAACCGTACATTAATGAATTGTCGAGACATACATACACTGGTAAACAGAAAAAATGGGGCGATTTAGCTTTTCAATGTTGTCGAAAAGTACCACCAATCAATGTTAGTCTCCATCAACCCGCGCCGTGGGATTTAGCAACACAAGCTAGTATATAAACACTGATTGACGGGAGAAATGCAAACTGAAAGGGTACAGATTTGTTCCAGAAATTTGTTGAAAAGGGGATTTTGTGCTTCTTGGTACCACACACTGGACGAAGAAGCATCGGTAGACAATGTCTCCGTCCTCTTTGCTCGATTCATGCTGACTGGTGAATTGACAGACATCCCCTTGCTCAATTCCGCTTTCAATACATTGAAAAACGAACAACAGGAATGCATGTTTGTGTTTATGCGACGCCACACCAATCAAGTACTCGGTATATTGCGTTCGACGAAACCCCTGTTTTCAAGCAGAGAACACCAGTTGCTCAAACAACTGGGACAGGGGCCCCTTTGGAACCTGCCCATCTGGACCTGGACAGAACACCACCATCACTTTGAGCAAATGATGGAACAACAATGCCGGGCCAGAAACATCAAAGGAACATGCATGGGCATGTGGTGCTATCGGTGACCCATTGGTTTCCCGTTGGGTTTGCGGTTGAACATTTCCAATGCGTGAAAATGTTCCTCCAAACAAAGAGAAAATTCCTCCCATTTCACCAGATTCACATCTATTTCATTCAAAATCTCATCAAAAGTTTCTTTTTTAGCAGATGATGAAGACGAACTCATTGTTTACCAATTAGTTCAGTCACAATAGTGATCAATACAACATCCAGTAAAATTTATTTGATTTTTATTTATTTGATTTTTACTACTATTTAAATACACGAATGTAAAAAAAAAAATGCATCGTGGGTTACCTGATAAAAACAATCTTGTCCTAAGACTGTCCGAACTTGATATGCACATTGCCAATCTACCAGAAACACTCCAAATACCGGAACTGGACATTCAACATATTCATTTCTTTATTCAACAGACAGACTTGTCTGACAACAGGGCTGTGCGCCGCACCATTGCTCGTATCCATTATATCTTTTCACGGTTTCAAATCCAGGACAAACATACAAAACAGTTGATTGGCCAAATCCTCGATAAATCAACCCTGGAGGACGAAGAACCACCGCATCAACTCAACAAGCTAATCGCATACATGACTGTCATCGCTGACTTTCTCAAACCGACCGACACTGCCATTTCCAAAGTACAACGAATTCAAAGTCTCTTGCATCGTGCGGACAATGGTGAGAAAATATTGGGCCAAGTACATCGGGAGTTTTCAGAGATACATTTTCGCAACAATGCAGTATTGCAAAAATTGGCTGCAAATGTCCTCCATCAAACTCGACCATTTGGACATCCGACACAACCAACAACAAGAGACACTCGTCCCGCAAAAAAACGAATCCCTTGCAACGTTCGCAATTTGCAATGGATTGAAGAACTGTCCGACGAAAACAAGCTTTTCATACAAGAACAAATACATGATGCAAATTTGCACTATGGTGGCAATCTTAACAATCCCAGAATGATTCCGTACGTGGAAAAACTGATAAACCCCACATTTCGACGGTCCGGCAACACAATGACGGTCGAACAAATTGAAGACTGTATATGCTGGTATCGACTGCACGGCAATTCATTTACACCTTCACCAACCCCACGCAAATCAATTCCACCCAAAACATCCAGAGCGAGAAAGAAACAGAATAACTACATATTCACCGATGGTAGTGGCAACAAAACAGTGCGCGACGCCGAAACGGACAAAATTATTCACTACTTGCCTCCACCACTTTCCGACGAAGACGACGAAGACATCGTACATCCTCCATCGCCCTTATCTCCGCCAAATGTCTTCGTCGAACCAATCGTCGAACCAATCGTCGAACCAATCGTCGACGACGAAGACGACGACGAAGACGACGACGAAGACGACCCTTTCGCGGCGGTGTCACTGCTCGTCGACTCAATTGGACAAGATAAAATTCGAAATATTTTGCAGACTGCCTCAACTAATTTCGACGGTGACCTCAATCAAGCTGTTCCATATATAACCACTGCTTTGCAGTGCACCGCCAAACAGAGTCAGGAGATTGTCGAGTGGTTTCTGAATACGGGACCCAAACGACACAAACACAGGTACAATGCTCACGCAGGGGTGGTTAAAATGGTTACTCTTGCGAATCCAAAGTCCAAAGGTGCCGTGGCGTCATTATTGAAGAAAAAAAACCCTCGCAAACTGGTGCAAACCGATAAAAGTGTCGCTACCTATACATTTATGGTAAGGGGTGGTGCCCATCCCAAACTGGCGTCAATCTCTGCTTCTGACGTCTCTGTAGTCGACATTGATTTCATGGACCCTCCCGTTCAACTGTTTCACAATTGTCTGATACAAGTCAAATACCCCGATATTGGATGGTGGACTGGTCGTTACTTTGAAGAGGACGCGTCTGAAGAAAAACTGCAACAAGTTAAGGCCAAATACGATCAACAAATTGCGGTATTAAAAAAAGAAAAGGAAGAGCTTCGAAAAGAAAGGTCGTTGTTGTCGAACAGTTCTGGACGGCGTGAGAAACATCAACAAGTGCAAGCCAAAAAACAGGAAATCAAAAGGACAAAAGAAATGGGAACTAACGATTACCTTATATTAAAAAGGGGACAATATGTTATTGAGGACATCGGTCAGATGGCCAACCTGGACATTACACCCTTTGACGTTGAGGAAGACGAATGGCGTTTTCCACAATGTCCCTTGATAGAAATGGAGAGTGACATTGCGGTACTGCAGGACGATGGTACTTGGGAGAATGTCATTGTGACACAATTGGGACAGGCGGACGATGCGTTTGACGCGCCAAACCATTGTGTGCTGTACGAAACCGATGCTGTGAATTCACCGGTTTTGATGTTGGACACTTGGTTGCAGCAGTACAAATTTATAAACAGTGACGAACTGTCTTCTGACGAGTATACACCCACAATGGACGAAAATCGTTCCGACGAATACATCCACCATGTTGGGGAGCATGTGAGTTACATGGACAAAGAATGGAAGGTGATTGGTATTGTTGACGACGGGTCTTCGGATTATCGGTATCAACTCACTTGTCTGGACGATGGCGAACAGAAAACATTGACTGCGTCAGAGTTTGAGAACGAGTGGCGACCGGACTTTTCGAAAGACCAACAAGTTGTGTACGATGACAAAGTTGTCACGATTGTAGATATTAACTACGAGGATAATACGTACACCGTCGATGGAATCGATGCTTTGCAAAAAGAAAAGAAGCGGACAAAAAAAGATAAAGGAATACTTCAGCACGAGATACAAAAGTTGAAGGATGAACTAGAAATTCTTGAAATTGAACGTGATGCGGTTCCATTGGCCGAGATTCAAACAATTCGAACGTTGGAGTTGATTAAAGACATCAACAGTAAGTCCCAAGAAACATTGAGCAAAAGTAAAGAGTTGAAAGCGATTGCCCAACATCTCAAACAGATAAGAAAGACAATTAGCAGTGGAAGCGTGGTGTCTGATTTGGCAGAAGAGCAGTTGACAAAATTGGTGGATATGAATTACGAAGTCGGTACGTATGTCGTGTACAATTATGACATCTGTCAAATTTTGTTGGTGGACCACGTCGAGATTAGTTATGTGTTGGATTGTGGTGATACGGTGACTGACGTTGACTTGGACAAGTGGTGCGTGGTCGAGGAGAAGGATGGTAGCCATACAATATGGAGAATTATGGGTCATACTGCTAAACGTTTTAAATTGTTCAATCCGAAATGGGAAAACAATCCTGACAACAATCCGAATTGGACGAACAGTAAACACAAGAAAAAAAGAGAAATTGAATTGACGTCTAAAAACGTAATAGAACAGGTTGGTGTTGGTGCTTTTTTAACGGACAAAGTGGGAAACGAAGACGATGGTGCCGACAACGGTACTGATGTCATTGAATTTAGCCCTGGCGACACGGTTGTGGTTGGTTCTGGTTACGTCGGGACAATTATGGAGAAAGTACCAGGAAAAGTATTGGAGAATGACATGTACCGGATTCGGATTGACAGTCATCCTCCCATACCTTGGTACCGTCCGACTGTGGTACCCGCAACGGCGGTGGTGGGAACTGTTGGTCTCTACTCTGTGTCTGAGATTGACTATCCGACGACCGAACAAACGGAAGACTCTGACGAGCAGGTTAGTGTTAATGACGTGGTGGTTCACGACGGTGTTGAATGGGTAGTGATTGACATTGTTGACAATGTGGTACATTGGGAGAGGGTTGAAGTAGCGGACTCGGACGGGTCATCGGCGGAAGAGGATGATGATGATATTGCCCTTGAATGGGATGTGTATTTGGAAGAGAACGACCGAGTCATGATTGTGAGGACCAAAGAGATTGCGCATGTCCGATTGATTGATTACGAGGACGAGAAAATAGTGTTGGACAATGGCAAAAGTTATCGTCAGTCGGAGTTGTCCAAGGTAGAGGAAGATGATAAAGAATCGGAGGGCGAAGATGTGTCTGACGACGAACAATCGTCCGGCAGTGATGAAGACGATGATAATTAGTATTTATTTTGACGGATGTTTGATATCTGTAGTACCTACAAGTTCAAAGGGTGTTGGCAATGGAGTGGGTGGTGCAATTGCGTCAAAGTAGGCCCCGTTGTTTGTACGTTCTCGTTCTTTCAATAAAAAGTCACATTTGTCTAATTCTGTGTTGAGGATGTCAAAGGCGGAGTTGTCCTGTTTGTGTGACAGCCAATGTTGCATGATATAGATGGACGAGCCGTACTGAGAGTTGTCCCATAGAATATTGGACGAGTAGTAGTATCGCAATGTTTCACAGAGTGGAAGTATATTTGGTTGCACGTCTGGCCAAAAGGCAATGCTTTCTGCAGCTGATTTCACAGCTCTTTGTGTGATGGTGTAAAGTGTACCGTTTGTCAAATTTTTCGCTATTCCAACAGACACCATGGCCAGATGTTGAAGACACTTGAGATAAGAAATGGATGCGCTGTGCCAGTCTTCTTGCAGAAAAAAATGATTGTCTTGTGGATTTTTCCATTTCCATTGCCGTATTTGTTGAATGATTTGTTCGTGTTGTTGAACTGCAACTGCAAAGGTTGCATTTGCAGTTTTGTAGTCGGGCAGTTGTTTGGTACCTGCAACCAGCAACAGATTGGACAGAGCCAACCTGGCCAAGATTGCGTCGGTTTTCCAGCAGGACGAATTGATTGCACAGTCGTCCACTGTCCACGAAAACAGAGGTATTGTTTCCAACGGTACATGACGTTCTTGGATTAACATTGTGGCGACATCGTCAAAATCGTCGATGTACGAGGTCAGTTGCGAGATTAAGTTTGAATCCGACTCACGTGAATCCAGTAGCTGTTGTATGGACATTCTTTTTCGAGTCAATGCAATTGCACCTTTCCAATCTTTAATTTTTTCAAATTCAATGGTATGGCGGATGTGTATATTCATTATTACCGATTGGAGCAACCGTCTTAAATACAGTAAAAATAACATATATTGCTTATATTATAATTACAATAGATGATTGTATACTCTGAACCAGAGATGTCTAAAAGACGTCGATTACTGAGCAATGACAGTTTACCGACCACTATATTTGACCCTGTTCACCGAGAGTACGAGTTGGCCGCTGAAATTATGGATATCATCAACACCGGTGTGTTTCAGCGTCTCCGTCGTTTGAAGCAGTTGGCCACAACTCATTGGGTGTGGTTGGGAGCGACTCATACTCGTTTTGAGCACTCTATTTCGGTGGCATATTTGGCTGGTCATTTGGCCACAACTTTACAAAGAAAGCAGCCGGAATTGTGTATCAGTGACCGTCAAATTTTGTTGGTGCAGTTGGCCGGGTTATTGCACGATGTGGGTCATGGTCCCTTTTCCCATTTGTTTGACGACGTGTTCCTGTCCAACAGCCATTCACCGATGGCACATCACGAGCAACGGTCGGTGGCCATCGTCACACAATTGCTCACAGAGTCGGCTTTTTCCTATACGGCCGAAGAAATTGCCTTTGTGCAGTCGTTGATTGCGCCCAGCAAGGGTCAGGAAGGATTCCTGTATCACATTGTGGCCAACCAGGTGAATCACTTGGATGTGGATAAGATGGAATACATCAAGCGCGATGCCCGAGCGTGCGGGTTGTCGTCGGGCGGGTTTGATACCGATACCATGCGTATTATAAACGCTGCTCGAGTCATTGATGGCCATATCTGTTACCACAAAAAAGTCTACGAGGACATTTACAATTTGTTTCAGACACGCTATCGCCTGCATACGACGGTGTATCGGCATCCTGTCGTGGTCGCAATTCACCATATGGTTGCGGATGCCCTTCGTGCCTCGGACATACCTCTGGAACAGTCGATTGAAACATTGACGACTTTTTACAAATTTGACGATGGTATTTTAGATACGTTGCGCCACAACGACACAATGGCGGGTGCCATAGTTCGACGCATTGACGAAAGAGATTTGTACAAAGTGGCGGTGACTTACAAAAGCACCAAGCCATGGGAGACCGCGCCAATGTCGTCGGCTTTGGCGACCGAGGAGATAGCTGCTTCGGACATCATAGTCGACTGTTCCTGTGTTGGTTTTACAGGAAAGGCAGACGGCCACCCCATGGACAATATTCGTTTTTACGACAACAGTCGCAACACGAAATCGTTTGTGATTACTCGCAGGTCGGTGTCGACATTACTGACGCCAAGATACTGCGAATACTGGACCAGAATCATTGTCAAGTCGGAAAAACATGTCGCGACTGCCCAAAAATCATGGGAAAGATGGAAATGTGCTCATCGACAATGAAAAAAAACAAAAATGTTGTACATAATCCACAAAAACAACAAAAAGTGGTATAAAGGTCACCTAATTGTAGATAAACATGTCTGCAATCGCTTCATCCATCCCTAAATTACAAACAACCAAAGCAAGTTCTAAAAAGACTCGTAAACAGCGCAAGATGGAAAAAGAAGTCAATGGTCTTCAAGAAAAAACGACGTCAATTTTACCGGCCACGACCTTTAAACGCATTGTCACACAAGAGGGTCGCAGACACGCTACGGAGCCACTGAGATGGAACGCCGATGCGGTGCAAGCACTTCAAGCTGCCTCTGAAAACGAATTGACGACTATTTTTACTGGGGCTGCTTTTTGCGCTGCCATTGCTAAACGGGATACCATCACCAGAGAAGACATGAGAAACTTTCAAGCGTTGCGCCAATTGAACTAGACAACTGGCGAATAAATGTATTTAAACAACTGTACAAATAATTAATGTCCATTTTAAATTGTTTTACTCGTTTAACGATTGTAAATTGTACTGGCCTGACTGCGGTTTTTAATATCGAACCAGAGGACTCTACTATGAGAATTCAACCGGTTGGCAGTGCCCATGTCAATGCTACTGTGGGTACAAGTGCGGAAAGCGTGAGCGACTGGGTTCACGAATGGTTTAATTTGCTTAGCTATGGACCCACCTATCGGGAAATGTCCTGGGAAATTTCACCATCTTCCACAGAAACAACTCGTTTTCAATTGAGTTCACCGATTAAAGTGTCTGTCCACTGGGGAGACCCATCGGTTTCCTGGGAAAAACACATGGATGGCCAGTGGACCATCGACATTTCCAAAGCAATTGACGTGACCTTGTTTTTAAAGTGTGACATTGGGCAGTACAGCAAGCGCCAGAGCCAAGTGGGAAGGCCTTCCGAAATATCCGCAGTACACCTCCTACCTTATTTGGAAATAGCTTGCGACGACGAAATACCCTTTGTCATTCAACAAAAGCCCGTAGCCCAGATGTTTTGGAGACCTGGAATAAATATAGAACATATTGTTAAACCAGAATCGTAAACGGTTCATTTTTTTTTCTCTTCAGAATTGTCCGCTTTTGGTTTTTTGGATGCTGACATTGCAATGACTCCTACAGTGACCACCGCAAGTGAGAAAACAACAAGGGCAAGAGTAATTTTATGGTTCATTTGGGAGGCAGTTGTACACTTTAAATAGTCTGTAAAAATAGTCTCAGACTCGAAGAGATAAAAACAATGTAAATAATATTGGTCAAGTTTGACACTCTGTTTTTTACATTATTAGACTATAAACTTGGAGACTTTGATTCCACAATGCAGATTTTTGTAAAAACACTGACTGGGAAAACGATTACTTTGGATGTGGAACCTTCTGACACGATTGAAAACGTTAAGGCGAAGATTCAAGACAAAGAAGGAATTCCACCGGATCAACAACGGCTCGACTAATGGGCCCTGTTGGCGTTAAAAGCGCCAGCAAGTCTTGTCCATGACAAGGCGACGCTGCTCGAAGCGGGAACTTCCTTAGAGCCCAACCTACCACCTGTATTTGGAAACATCTACAAGGGACCAGTGCTAATGCCACTTCTCGGGTAACAACGGTTGGGATTGGATAATCCGCAGTGTGACCATCTACGTACGCTATGATAGTATAGGATGGCCCTTCAACGACTGAACGGCAGCGCGGTGGAGAAGCCTAATCAGCTTTGATGAAATCGCAAGGTACAGTCTACTCCCTCGCTGAAAGGCAGGGTACTTGGCATATTCGCAGGTAAACAGCTGGAAGACGGACGCACACTGTCAGATTTCAATATACAAAAGGAGGCAACTTTGCACCTCGTGCTCAGATTGCGTGGTTAGAGCTTCTGAAACGTCATAGTTCTCGAGATAATTGCAAAACAATACATACTTAAATATTATAAAATATCCATTCTCTAATCAAAGCTTGCTTAACTTTTGGGTCATATTTTTTACTCTTTTGCATATTTGATGATATCTACGATTAACCAACCTGGCATCTGCTCTTGCCAGAGTATTCTCCAAATATTTTTCGAAAAATACACTATAAATCAGCCATAGATACAACCACATAAAACATGATTTTCAGCAGGGTGGCCGCGAATGGATATGAAGGGGGGGGGGTAGAGTTGTATTCATTTTTTAGAATAGATAAAATAGTTAAATAGTATATATTCACATTCGTGGATTATAAAATAAATGTTGGATGACGCCCAAAACGTGGCCAAAAATAAAAAAAACCTTTAAACACGTTTAAACAACGCGTTGTACGCATCTTTGCCCATTTTAAAGTCATATCCACCACTATACATTGTGTCTGTCCCAGTGTCAATCGGACTGTGACAGTTAAATCGCTCCATGAGCCACCACATATTGGTATCGGTGGCGTCTCGCTGAATATCGTGCTGGCCGAACCACTTGGTAATGTCAATTTCCTCCTGTTTAGAGACTTCTATTACGCTGCATCCGTTTCTCCCAGAGTTTCCAAGTCGAATGCTGTAGTGTGCACCGTATTTGTCCGACCAGGTCTGCACCCATCGCGACTGCTGAAGGTGTTGAAGGTATGGCATGTTGAGAAAAAAAGTTCAAGGTTGCTTTAATATCACTGATAATGTTGAACATATGATGTACATATGATGTAAAGAAATTATATTGTTTAAATTTGGTCACAAAATGAATACACAAGACCCCCAATTACCACCACCCCGGGAACAGTGGCGTTTCGTACGCCCTGTCAAAATGATGCTGCTCTCCATCATCTTTTTCCTTCAACTTTTCACCAGACCCAGCAACGCCAACGCAAACAGCAAACCACTGCTCACCATCCCAAAACTACCACCTATCACCATCGCCACACCACAAAAACACATCGTCGTCATTGGTGCCGGGTTTAGTGGCCTCACTGCTGCCAACGAGCTTGCTGGGTTGGGTTACCGTGTGACAATACAGGAGAAAGCGTCTCAAGTTGGTGGTCGAGCACATCGATTTACGTCCAACGACGGACTTCACACGTTCGATGCCGGGCCCTCTTGGTATTGGATGCCAGAAATCTTCGATGCTGTTTTTGAACGGTACGGCCGTACCACCTCTGAATTTTATAATCTAACCCGTTTACACCCGGCTTACCGTGTGATCTTAAATTCAGGCAGCAATAACGACCACGGCAGCAACAATGACAACCACACCCACACCACGACCACGACCAAAGTTATCGATGTCCCTGGCACTTTACCCGGAATTTTTACCTGGGCAGATGCATTAGATCCAACAAACACATTACGTACGTACTTTAAGCACGCCAAAATCAAATACCAAAAAGGAATATGGAATTGGATCTGGAAACCAATGGTATCTTGGTATGAATTACTGGACGTGGGTTTGTTGAAAGCCGGTCTGTTCTATGAAATGTTTGGTTCGTTTGAAACAGATTTGAACAAACATACTTCAAACGCCGACGTGAGCACAATATTGAAATGGCCAGTGATTTTCATAGGTGCCAGTCCTGCGGATGCACCTTCCATGTATTCCTTGATGACCTATGCTGGGCATGCTCTTGGCACATGGTATCCCGACAATGGCCAAGGAATGGCAGCACCTGCTGAAAGTTTAGCAGCCATGGCTGTCGAAACAGGGCGCGTGACTATCCACACCAACAACGCTGTCAACCGTATTCAATTTAACAAAGCAACTGGCATAGCAGAAGAGATATGTACAAGCAATGGTTGTGAACAAGTGGATGGCATTGTTGCTTCGGCCGATTACCATTACGTGGAACAAACGTTGTTGCCCAAACGATTAAGGAAATATTCGGCTTCGTATTGGAAGTAAGTGTGGTGTGGGACTATGTTTCTACCTTTTTGTTACTTCTTGTCTTCTCACATCTTCTTCTTCATTATCATCTTCCCCCCTTCAGGGAGAGAGAGATGTCGCCGTCGTGCTTGTTGTTTTATTTAGGTTTTGGAACGGATCGCGTGCAAGGTTTGTTGCACCACACCTTTTTTTTCGACCAAGACCTCGACAGTCATTTACGTGATGTATTTGTGGACCACGTCCCAACCAAAGATTTTACATTTTACGTTACATGGACAACGGAAACCGAAGAAAAACAACATCCAACATCGTTACTGTCTAGTAAAACAACAACTAAAGGTGAATCCTTGTTTGTCCTTGTTCCGGTCTCGTATAAATTAGATGGTACTGATACGGAAGACATACGTCGTCAAGTGTTGGATAAAATCTTGAACCGAATGAAACAAAGGGGTATTACCATGGAAAGTGGAAAAAGTTTGAAGGAAAGCATGACGTGGCAAAAAACGTATGGACCCTCTGATTTTGCCAAAGATTTTAATGCATTTCGTGGCAACGCTTTTGGTTTAGCAAACACGTTGTCGCAATCCTTGGTATTGAAACCATCCATTGATTCCTTGTCTGAAAATCTAGTGTTTGCCGGTCATTTGACCAATCCTGGACCAGGGGTACCACCCGCAATGGTGTCTGGTATTGTAGCGGCTAGACGTTTGCACGAACGACTGCAAAATATGGCTATTGAAAATGAAAATGAAAATGAAGATGAAACAAAGTCTTCTTTGGTTGCCACATTTACTTGGGCGGTGCTTTCATTCATGTTTTACATCATTCTGTATCTGTTTCTGCTGGTGCATGCCTTTCTTTTGTTGGGTTTGTTGTTTTCACGTCGTGTTCAATCCTGGGCAAAATGCATTGAATTGTTGTATGTGCATGGAAGAACTTATTTTGCTGCTTCAACATTAATGAATCGGCGTCGATTTTTAGATACGGCTGCCATGTATTCTTTGTTTCGGGTAGCGGACGATTATGTTGATACCACAGAAGGTACACCTGAAACCAGACGTGAAGATTTGAATCGTTTCATACATAATTTTTGGAAAGGTTGGGAAAGCAAACACAAAACAGGCAGCTATTCGGACCATCCAGTGTTGCCAGCTGTCATAGAAGCCTCTCATCGAAATGGGTATCCTCGAGAATTGTTTGAAAGATTTTTCAAATCCATGTTGATGGATGCCAATGCGACAAATGTCTGCGCGACATTTGAAGACACATTGAAGTACATGGAAGGATCCGCCGCCGTTATCGGTGATTTTATGGTACCACTTTTAATGAATGCATGCACAGAGGAAGAACGAGCCGTTGCTTTACCCCATGCACGTGATCTCGGCAATGCTTTTCAATTGACAAATATGATCCGGGACGTGGGTGAAGATTTGGATTTAGGCAGGCAATACGTTCCCCAATCTTTGTGTAATAAATTTGGCATTCAGTTAAACGATAGAAATTGCAAACAACCCAATTTTAACCTGTTGATGGAAGAATTGTTTACACGGGCAGATGATATGTATGTATCGGCGGATATTGGTATTGGCATGTTGCCCAAAGAGGTACGTGAAGTGATACGTGTCGCAAGGGTTTTGTACCATCAAATTCATGAAGAAATAAGAAGAGTTAGGTACGATATTTTCAACTCGGGTAGAATTCGAGTCAAATTCCAACAAAAAGTTGCAATTGCAACAAAGATCGTGCCGCCATTGGAAATAGTTCGCATTGTTCTGGTTGAGGCGTATTTCCTTCAATTGCGAATATGGTTGCCTTATGCCGCGCCATTGTTTCTGCTGTTTGTCACCTGGTGGGCCACGATTGCCTCACCCGGGCATGTACATTGTACATATGCGTTTTTTCATTTAATATGGACAATTCCTTCTGTGTTACTGTTACTTCTTGCTGGATGGAGACGCTCGTCGCACGATGTGTCGTATTTGAAAGAGGTTGGACAATGGACAGCAATATTGGCAACAGTAGCTTTTGTTTGGACAACACCGTGGGACAATTATTTAGTGAAATCGGGAGTTTGGGGATATGGCAACAATGATCGTGTGTTATATGTCATTGGGTTTGTTCCTGTTGAAGAATATTGTTTTTTTATCTGTAAGTGGTCAACGATGTATGCTGGCATGATGTCGTATGTTTGACCCTTGGTTCAACTGATGATGAACATGTATTCCTTCTTGTTTTTCCTTGTATATACCGTATCCACAGTTGAAACAGTCATCGTATGTTTGATATGGTTGCAATGTGCGCCAGATCGTGACAGTTTAGAATTGCCACCCGATACATCGATTGCAGCTTCCTACAACAAAAGCAAATATATAAGAACGGCGGACCCACGACGTACTGTGCACAGCAATGCAAACCAAAAACACACAAATGCAACCACTACAATGCTTGGACGCTTGGTTTTAATCGTGTTGTACGGCCTGTTCATGGCTGCAATGTCCTCTTTTTATGCAACACCAGTCAGTGTAGCAACGTCAAACAAATCGTTGTATTTAACATTGATTGGAATATGGTCGGTGCCCATTTTAATTGTACAATGGTCGTATGGGTACAATGCTTTAGTGGCGAATGCCAAAATTTGGTCCAAAACAACTTTGTTTAGTACATTGAGTTTAGCACTCATTGATCGATGGGCCATTAAAAGTGGCATATGGTCCATCAATGAGAAATATTCTTTGTGTGACATGAAATGGGTAGGTTTGGATGCGTTGCCATTGGAAGAATTTACGTTTTTTCTCGTGACATCCCTCATGTGTACTTGGGGCATCACGTTGGCAATGGTGGTCTCGTCTCAAAAAAAAAGAAGCGAACGAATGAAAGAGACCAAAACAGAAGACCCGGACGAAGGGGAAAAAATAATCGCTTTAAAAACATTCCAATGGACCCATTTTATGCAAGCATTGTGGCATGTGTATCAATGGGATGTGAATGCTTGTTTGCATCGTGCACCAGTATCTTCTTTGTTGATGAATGTAAAAAGGAACATGAAAGTGAAAATGCAATTGAAAACAATCCATGCTGGATTAGCTTGCGGTATTGGTGGTGTTGCCATTGTTCTTTTTCGTGTCTTTGGGTATGCGCCGAGTTTTGTCGTTCAAGGCAAGTTTCTTTTGGTGACGTCTTTGTTTTTAGGGATCCCACATGGTGCATTGGATCCGATATTGGTGGCGGGTGGTTTAGTATTTGGCACAGGAGTTACGTTTGGTGTGTTGTCGTCGTCGTCGTCGGTAACGCCATCCGGGGTAACTGTTGAATCAGCATCACCGGCACGAGCCTGGGTACCGTACGTGTCATTGATGGGGGTGACATGCATGGTTTGGTTGATGCAACCTGCAGTAGCTTTGTTTTTATTTATCATTGCATCAATTATTCATTTTGGGGAAGGAGACGTATGTGGTGTGAACTCTGGCCACGTATGTGGTCTCAACACTTGCGTCGAAATATTTGTCAGGGGCGGCGCTTTTTTGATTGCGATCGCTTCCTACCCAGAACAAGTGGCCCATATATTTGGTCAAATGGTGCCCAACGATCAAGAAGTCGTGATGATTATGCAAATGTTCGTGGTGTTGAGTCAAATTCATCTGTTGGCGACTGTGGTTGTGGTGGTTCGACATGTGTTACACTTGCACGACAATTCCTCGGTGATGGTGTTGTTGGAAATATATGTGGTACAGGCGATGTTTTATAATTGTACGCCCTTGATCGCTTTTAGTATCTATTTCAATTTTTTCCATTCCTTGCGCCACATTGTCCGAGTGGGTGAGTTTGCACCCAAAGTAGTAGACAGACATGGTAAAAAGGTGGTTTTCTTGTTTACCTTGTTGGCCATTGCACCCATGGTTGTTGTGTTCTTTTGGAATACAAAATATGTGAATGCAAAATTAACATTGGTTAGGATTGAAGAAAGTGTGAAAATAGTGTTTATGGGGTTGTCGATGTTGACTACCCCACATATGATTTTGGTAGGTGCATTGCATGTGCGGGAGAGGGCATTGAAAAGACATCAGAAACAGTAGCGTAGGTACATGTGTAGTAGAGTAGACATCTCTCAGAATAAATAAACGAATAAACTACGTGTATAAACGTGAAAGGACACCTGGTGGTGGTGTGTAGGCAAATTTGGCGCACGCTTTGCAGTGTTTGTGCGACGGGCGCGCGTGTTGCCCACCCCGTGCCATGCAACTCGTAATTTGTGGTTCTTGAACAATCAATGGTGGTTCGAACAATAACAGTGAGCTATAAGATTTAAATCAAATATTTAAATCAAATAAGTTGTTCATATGTTTAATTTAAAATAGTAATAACTAAAACAAATCAAACATGTCCAGCATCACTTTACAAGCACTTCGATGTCCCGTCACCCATGATATCACGGTAGACCCTGTGAAAGCGCCCGATGGTCACACGTATGAAACGCGCCGCCATCGAAGAAGCCATTCGCCGCAATGGCAAGTCCCCAATCGCTCGCCAACCCATGCGCATCGACCAACTGGTCACCGACTACACTCTCAAAAATGTCATAGAAGAACTTTCTTCTTCAAAGACTGAAGAGGTGACCGATGGTCACACGTATGAGCCATCGAAGAAGCCATTCGCCGCAATGTCAAGTCCCCAATCACTCGCCAACTCATGCGCATCGACCAACTGGTCACCGACTACACTCTCAAAAATGTCATCGAAGAAGAAAGTTCTTCAAAGACTGAAGAGGTGACCGGTAAAGACGAACCGGTCACGGTGACGACGCGTTCGCATGCCGGGATGACGCAAGTCACTATCAGCACGCCAGATGGTGAAGCAGCGCCTCTCGATGTCGCGTTCGTTATTGACATTTCCGGTTCCATGGCGACCGAAGTTTCTTCTGGAGAATCCGACGGATTCAGTTGGACTTGTCACAGACGTTCGTCCCAATTCTCCTCGTCGTCGGAACCGTCGAGCGTCAGAACCATAGCCGGGGCGGTCAAATCGTCATAGGTCTGCATCAGTTCGTGCAAAGTTTGTCTTACGGCTTGGCCACGGAACAAACGCATTCCGATGTACAGACCAAAAGGCACCAGCAAAAACGGCAACCCAATCACCAATGTCAACGGCCGCAAATTTTTACTGACCAGAATCATACAACACACCGAAACAGTGGTGCCCCAGAAAAACACGGTCGGCGACATTGACGCAACGTCTCTACAAACATGCAGGATTACGGCAGCGAAGAACAACAAAGATTCCAACGCCGCTGCTCGGGAGCAGCCGTCTTCCAAATGTTCAACAATGCGCAACAGTGCCATCAACGCGACCGGGCAAGTGGTCATGTACTGCAACTCGTCGGACGGTAATCGTATCGCCATGTATTGCACCAGCACCCAAAAACAAATACAAGTCAAATGAACATGGGGGCACCACCCATCGTTGTCGCTGTTTTGAATGATAACGTAGCAGGAACACATGGCCACGGTTGCAATGACCATCGTAATAAAAACACCCGCAATAGAAAAGACCACCAAGACATTGGTCCATTCCAACCCGTCCAGACACAGCATCACACACAATACAATATGCACGATTGACCATGCTATTGTTGACCACTTGTCCGAATCGACCAGACGATGTTTGCGAACCAATGTTTGCAACTGAAACAACGTCACCACGCACACCGAAAACATCGAACAACCCATCGACACGATTGGGACAAAACGAAAAGGCGTCTCGTACAATGTACCAAGCAAAAACCAACTGTAACTAAACAATATGTACAATACAAACACAAAACGGTCAAACAACATTCTTCAAACATCGTCAATGCTTAAATACTCTACAGTGTATCCTCTCCTTCTGGACAAGGGTCACCTACGACCGTTTACGGGCTAACACTGGCCCTGACTCTGGTAATGTACAGCAATCTCTGCTAGTTGCGTCGTAGTGCAGCCCACTAATTGATCAGCAAGCGAACATTTTGCCACACACGCACTTTCAACCAACCCGTAACCGGCGTCGCAAGTGGCCGCGACTTGGTTGGTGCTCGACGTGCACGTGACTGTGGCCACGTTGGCACCGGTGCCACTGGTATCACAGGCTTGACACGTGGTGCCGGTGGTGCCAGTTCCAGTGTTGGTGTACGAACCTGACGCACAGGGTTGACACTCCGCGCTGTTGCCTTGAACGGCGTATGTAAACGCATCACACGCAACACACGCACTGCCAACAACCCCGTAGCCAGCGTTACAGGTGGTTGCGACTTGATTGATGCCCGAAGTACACGTGACCGTGGCCGCATTGGCACCATTGCCACTGGTTGCACACGATGTACACGTGGTGCCGTCCAACCAGTAACCGGCGTCACAGGTGGCCGCGACTTGATTGGTGCCATTGGTACACGTGACTGTGGTCACGTTGGCACCGGTGCCAATGGTAGCACAGGATTGGCACACCGCACTTCCGTCCAACCAGTAACCGGCGTCACAGGTGTCAACACACCCGTAAAAAGTATCCAGGTACACCATACCTGTCGGACACACGTTATTAGTGCAAGTGATGTCGTCGTTGGCAATGGTGGTCAACGCGTTCGAGGGACATGCGGTGCATGAATTAGCTTCGGAGAAAGCGACGAATGGCTTTGACATGAAACTACCGGGTGGGCAACAACCGTATCGAGCAGTACTGGAGCCAGTTCTGCCACCTGTCCAATCTGTTTTGAAAGTGGTCCATTTACCACCGCACAAGGTTCGTTTGAAACCGCTGTCGTAAAACACTGGTTTGGGAAAAGAACAAAATGTGTGAGACTTGTGGCGAATCTCCGGGTTGTCGTATGCAACATCACAACGCCGTGGCCACAGAGACGGAGAGAGAGTATACACTTACTGCCCCACATAGTTGTCACCTCACTCGTATCCCATTTGGACAGGTCCTGATTGAACCTTTTTGCGTTAGAAAACACTGCAAGAGAGGATGCAACAAAGAAAAGAAAGACCAACCACCACAAACAACAAAAAAAGGTACCGTGTCGCAACACAAAACAAAATAGCAGAACGTGTGAGAATTGTGATCCGATGAAACTCAAGTTGTTGTATTTGTTGTATATACACTTAGAAGAGAAAAGCACAAAACAGAGTATGCACTTACTGCTTTTCATCGTTGTCACCGCCCCCGTATTCCATTTCGACACGTCTGAATTGAAGTTGTCATTTTGCATAAACACTGCAAGAGAAGGTGCCACAAAGAAAAGAAAGACCAACCCACCACAAACAACAAAAAGAGCACCGTTTCAAAAACACAAAAAACAAAATAACAGAATGTGTGAGAATTGTGATCCAATGAAACTCGAGTTGTCGTAGATTCAAAATATACAATAGCGAAAGGCGTGGCCACAGAGAGGGAGAGAGAGTACACTTACTCCATTGCATATTTATCACTGCACTTGTATTCCAGTTGGACACGTCTGAATTGAACGCATCTGCGCGAGCAAACACTGCAAGAGAGAAGGGAGAGACCAACACAAGCAACAAAAAAGGTACCGATTTCAAAACCACAAAAAACAACAACAATACGTGTGAGACTTGTGACCCGACGAACCTCGAGTTGTCGTATATTCAAAATACACAAACACGGAAGGCGTGGCCACAGAGAGGGAGCGAGAGTACACTTACTGCCTTGCATAGTTGTCACCGCCCCCGTATTCCAGTTGGACAAATCCGCGTTAAAAGTCTGAAATGTGCTGTACCCCGGGTCGTACAATAAATCTTTCATATTGGTCACTTCCGAAACGTCCCACTCTTCAATGGGACCGTACTTAGCAACCACCGTATTTTTTGATGTCCCCCCAGCACTCCAATCGGACACCGCTCTTCGTAATGTTCCTGCGTTACCAGTGGCTGTCAACCCACCGTATCCGTCGGGCAATGGGGCAAACGCCGCTTGTGTTCCGATGAGCATGGTACAAAAAAGTGTTAAGGAAAGTTTCAAAAAAAGAGTCATTGTTAAACAAACAATAGCTTCCTTATATATGCGTTTTTTGTACTTGTCGTCG